>ERZ1034710.48-NODE-48-length-63240-cov-162.607486_pt1 | contig 63240 bp, 71 predicted proteins | sample MGYA00520597_ERZ1034710 | MGnify/ENA primary metagenome ERZ1034710 (study PRJEB33766, sample SAMN09781714) | gut metagenome | biome: gut microbiome | host: Homo sapiens | place: Madagascar | study: EMG produced TPA metagenomics assembly of the PRJNA485056 data set... | reverse complement strand
TCCGTTTTGTGATGTTTTTTTAATCTTTTGGGGATTTAAATTCCTATCGATGAACACATAATGGAAGCGCACCTCTTCAGTGCTTTCCGTGGCGATGGCCTCCCTGAAAGAACGGTACTCACGCGCCTCACTGTCCATCCGGAAACCACTGTCACGTCCGTAATAAGCCGTCACACCGTCCACCGGGTTCTGAAGCGTATGCCCGGCGGGTTTGTCGCAACGGGGACCGAGGCAACGGATATCACCGTGTTCAACCAGGGCTTCGGCCTGCTGACCGGTGGCATAGTGGGTATGCAGGATGCGACCGTTCCAGGTCGGCTCACCGTGCAGGTGGCAGTAAACGGTACGGAACACCCCGTCGCGGCAAAAAACGGAAATCGTGCTGCTGACTGTCATGAAAACGTCTCCTTCTGCTGAATCAGGTCGCCGGGCCGACCGGTTGCTCCCCCGGAGGGGCGAAAGCCCCTTCTGCCGTCCACTTCTTCGGGGTTTCTCCCCGCAGTGGACCTTTCCGATGGGGCAGCGACTGCCACGGCACGGGGCAGTTGTCCGGGGGCAGACGCAAAAGTTTTTGACGCTTGCGGCAAAAAGTTTTGTGGCTGGTACATCTCTCCCCTGGACGGCTGAAACGTGTTGTGGCCGCTTCAGCCCCCGGAAAGTCCACAGCGGGGAAACAGGCCGCAGGGGGGGCGGCGGAAGGGCAGACAACTGCGCCATCAGGCGCAGTTTCCTTACACACCGTCAGGTGTGCAGGGAGCGCAGGTCACGGCGCGACAGAGGCGGCGCGACCGGAACGGTCGCTGCAAGCCTGGTTTTTCAGACATCGGACCGTAGCGGCAGCCCGAAACCGCGCCAGCGGGTTCGGCGGAGACTGGCGGGTGCGCCAGCAGCTGCCTGTCGGAGTCGGGCCTGACGACCGGATGCCGCCAGGCAGCCGGGAGCCGAAGGGTGTCCCCGCCCCCGGGAGTCAGAACAACAGAAACGACAAAACAGAAAAATGCCTCACACTATGACAGGCAGGAAGGGTAGCGCCGCAGGCGCGGCCCTCCTGTATTTCAGGCAGGCGTAAGCCTGCCAGGGTTTTCCGGGGGCCTGGCAGGCCATCCCCCCGCCGGAGCGGGGAGTAAATCACCGACGGAACACATGACCGTCAATAAAGGTGAAGGAGTCCAGGAATAAATCCCGCGCATACGCCTCATAGTCAAAATAGAGCGCCACCGTCTCCGGCACGTCAGCCAGCAGGCCGGTATCACTGACGAACTCAACCGCAAAAGCCTCCTCACTGTCAGCCTCGCCCCACCAGGCATCGCGGAAGCTGTCAAAATCCGTCTCACCGGTATCATCCACCCAGAGACGATAAGCCTCTTCGCAGCCTTCATCCCGCGCCTGGCGGAAGCCTTCAACCCAGGCCCAGTTGATATGGCATTCAGAGGCCATATTCCCCGGGAATCCCTCATAATCCTGAAACATCAGTTCCGGGTCGGTTTCATCCTGGTGAAGGGCACGGCAGGCGGCGAAAAAGTCGCGTTCATCATCAAACGTTGTCAGGTCAAACCAGCGGCCAGCGATGCTTCCACAGTTGTATTTGTGCCAGGTTCCAACGTATACAGCAGGTGCAACAACAGACATTCCCGAATCCTCCATAGTCACATGTTCTGCGACACCGGGCGGTGCCGTGCCTCCATCTTTGCCGGGCCTGCAGGGATGCAAGGGCGCAAGGGAAGCCGCAGCCCGACGCACACGGCTGGCGGGAGTTGGAGGGTGAGACCGCGAAATCTGAGCGGGTGAACGACCGGAAAATCACGGCAGACGGGAAGGAGGGACCGGGTGACCGCAGCGGTTCACCTTACCTTGCACCCCGCCCGCAGAAGCCCGGCTACGATGGAGGCACGGCACAGCCCGCACACGACACGGCGGCCACATAACTGAAAACCCACAAGGCCATGCCCCGCATGGCCGGGTAAAAGCGGAGCCGGCGGCGACGTCCTTATTCCGGCGAGAGCAGGGAGCACACCGCATGATCTCCAGACCACCCCTGGAACGAAACGATCATGACCGGCATGTCCCTGCGTAAAATATACATGCCTGGTTCACCGGAGAATATCTGTGATATCCACAAGTTTTCTGTCGCGCAGCCAGTCCTGCGCTTCACGCACCACACAACTGTCCGGTTTCACCGCTTTCAGCGATGATGCCAGTCGCTTGATCAACATCACCAGTTCCCGTGTCTGTATGTCCGGCATTGTCTCCGGCGGAGCAGGGGGACTCTCATTTCCGACGCTCATCCCATGCGCTTCCAGTGTGGCACGGACAAACCAGGCGGCATCGACCAGTTGCTGTCCAATCCAGGCCAGATCGGCATTTCTGTCACGGGCTGCCATTCGCTCGCCCGACAGCGCCTTGCTGATATGGCTGCGCACCAGATTATCCAGGAGTGCCTGCGCTTCTTCCGGTGAAAAGCCACCTGGTATCTCTGTGCGCAACAGCCCTTTCCTGTACAGAAGCTGCAGCAGATCAACCTGCGACCGCACAGCAACTATCAGTACATAACGGACAACATTCGCACTGGCAGTGGTTTCTGTATCATTCAGCAGTTCTTCCGGATCGTTCCCCCCGGTGTTGCAGAGCAACGGCAACAGAGGTCGCATCCACGCGGGAACCTGGTATTTTTCGTCTGATTTCATCATATTACGTTCTCCAGCTTGTTCGGGATCATCCACTGCTCAAGTGCACGTACCTGTACCGGTGCACCACGACCGGCCTCACCGGCTTCAAAAATCAGCCGCCAGAGTGGTTCCTCCTGCCAGAAAAACCGGTCAAATGATGACAGTGATGGAAAACGCCCGCACCACCCCCAGAAAATCGTTTCCAGATCATGCTCCTCAACAACACCAGACCAGCGGGACAACCAGCTTCCGACCGTGGCGGGAGTATGAAACGCAAGGTCAATCTGCGCCTGAGCAAAACATGTCTGGTATTCCAGTTCCCGTCGTTCTGCCTCACGTTCCCGCTGGCGGCTGTATTTCTGCTCTGTCAGCGTGGTTTTCTGACGACGACGCTCACCTTCACGAAAAGGCACGGACGGGAACAGACGGTGCCCCGCATCGGATGGCAGGGGAAGAACACAGACTTCCCCAAAACTTTCAATCAGTTTATCCACGGCAGCCAGCCACAGGAGACGGTTGCCATGAAATTCCTCCTTCGTCAGCGCAGGGGCAAAAAAGCGGAGATCGGTCAGCGAAATCCGGCGACTGCCATTCAGGCAGCGAAAGAAAGCGGTGGCATAAGGCCATGCTGAAAGTGTGCGTCCCTGACGACGACGTTGTTCTGTGACAGCCACCGCCTGCATGGCGGCCTGTTGTTCTGCGCTGAGGGGGATCAGTGCCCGTGAACGTGCGCTCATGCCTGACCTCCTTCTGCCATCAGGATATGGATGATGTCGTTAACACTGTATCCCTGCGCATCCAGTGTCGCGGCAAGCGCCAGCGTGTGACTGATCGCGACAGGCGTGAAGATATGTTGCACCTGAACGACGGCGAAAGGCTGTCCACCACCATTCACCAGAACCAGCATCCAGAGCTGAGAGACGTCTCCCGGCGAACATAATGCCAGGTGGAAACGTTCGTGGGCTGGCGTGAAACGAACCTGGACGGGGAAAAAGCCCCCGAACTCACTGCCATACTCTCCGTTCATCACCCAGTTAGCCGGTGCGTCCACTTCACGCATCACCTCGTGAGTGAGATTACGGCGCATATCGCTTCCCGCAGCACGGATATCTTCATATTCCTGTGCGTTCATGGACTGCAGGGCATTCAGGGTCAGTTCAGTTTTCATCACGGTATCTCCCTTGCTGCCGCCCCGTCTCCGGCGGGGCGGTGTGGTTGTTCATCAGGCGGCATCAGCCAGGTTATCAGTGCGTTCAGTGGTATCCGTCTGTGGACGTGGTGCACACATCCAGCCGGGCACCCAGCGGTTGTCTTTCATATGGAACTCTGCATGTTCAGCCGCATCGCCTTTCTTCATTTTCTCCGCGTCCCGTGCGGCACCGGACAGTCCGGCCTCATTCAGGGCTGCGATAATCTGCGGCTTTTTCAGGTGTCCGAAGAAGTTTGCTTTTGTCGGCTGCCACCAGTCGCGCATGTGAAAGCCGATGGCGGTTTCCAGCGAGTCCAGCGGACTGCGTGACGTGTGACCACACTCGCGGGTCTGGACACCGTTAAGACTGCACGCGGTACAGAAACTGAGCAGGGATAACAGCACCTCCTGGCTAAGTGACAGGAACGTCGTCATATCCCGTTCCCATCCTTCCGGCAGCAGGGCAGCAAAACGAGAGTGTTCTGCCATCAGCGCCATGAATGCGGCACCTTCCTTCCCTGACGGTGCATCGCTGGTCAGCGCATAATGCTCACATTCCAGGCGAATTCTGGCGGGACTACTATGCGCTTTGCTGTCAAACACATTCAGGCAGAGCGTCCATGCCAGCAGTGCCAGGGATTTGTCCGGTTGCTGCATCAGTGCTGCCTGGACTGCCAGCGTGCGCTCTGAGGTCAATTTAGTCAGCAACGGCAGACTAATTTCCTCCACTGACGCGCTCTCCAGCCCCTGTTCCGTGCGGTCAGCGTCGTCAGCCACATCATCCTCACTGCGCAACTGCACACCACGCTGGATACACACATTACCGTAACGCCAGGACACCACCACGCCACTTCCGGCACGCATCTCCGGCGTCCACGCCCTGACCTTCGCCATGCAGTCAATCAGCTTCATTTCTGCTGCCAGCAGGTCAGATTCCTCACACTGGTTTTCCAGCGAGTCGTAACGAGCCATCAGTTCGTTCAGACGTTCGTCTTCCGCCTCCGTCAGCACCGCTTCCGGCTCCGGCAGGTTGCGGTATGCCCGGGCATCTTCACGGCACTCACCGACAGGCTCCATGCGTCCGGCGCACCATTCCCAGCCTTCGGCTTCCCGAAGGAACTCTGCGACAGCCTGGAGTTTTTCCAGCAGGGCGGCATCGAGCGCCACGCGGTCGACATAACCGTCCCCGTCATCGCTGAACAAATCGGTGCGCAGTTCGTCTGGCGAGAAGGCATCAGCCCCCACGAAGCGGAATTTACTGTTCCCCGCCACCGCCACTTCACTTTCGGTCACCAGACGACGAATGGTCTGTACTTCCGGTTTACCGCCCCATCCCGACTGGCAGGCGGCTTCAAACACCTGCACCTGACGCGCGGTGTCGTTCTCCAGCGCCAGCGCCTGACAGTGTTCGGTGGTGATGCGGTCTTCTGCCAGCGCATCGAGGATAACCGGGGCAAGGTCAGCCAGTTTCAGCATTCGCTGAACGTGGCGGGGTGAATAGCCCAGCAAATCACCGATTTGTGCAGGTGTTTTGCCTTCCTGCTCCATTGCGCGGAATCCGGCAATCTGTTCGGCAGGGTGCATATCCCGACGCTGACCGTTCTCGGTCATCGATGCGGCAGTCGCCAGCTCCTGCGGAATGACCTTCACGCGTACAGGCCAGTCAGCCGGAAGGATGTTGCGCTCTGCCAGCATGTTGAGTGCTGCCAGTCGGCGACCGCCTGCGGCGACAGCGTAACGGTCACCAGGCAGGGTATGCACGACCAGATTCTGCAGCAGTCCGACGCCCTTAATGGACTCCGCCAGTTCGCTGACGGACTCCGCAGAATACGGCACCGTGCGCACATTCAGCGGTGATTTAATCAGCGAGGCCAGCGGCACGCTCACTTCCTCCGTCTGCGCCAGCAGGGCAGACAGGACAGTTTCCTGCGTTTTTACAGATTTACGGCTTGCTTTGCGGGTGGTTTCTGGTTCACACTTCGTTACAGGCATAATCATCCCCTTATAATTGCTTATGTCCTGCCGGACGTTCGCGCGTCCGGCACCTCTCTTACTTAAGAATCCCGAAATCCCTGATGTACTGGTTCATCCAGTACCCGGCACAGTCCTCAAAATTCCAGGAGCGCCAGATCAACGTGCCATCCTGACGGACAACCAGGCGAAAATGCGTTCCCTGATCATCCTCGATAAAGACGTTCCGGTACTGTGCGGCAACGGCTTCCGCCTGTTCGCGGGTAAAGGAGCCGTCCGGCAGTCCCTGAAGTATTCTGAAATATTCGCTCATCCTCATATCTCCGGTGATGCCCCGCACAGGGCGGGGCGGTTGTCACAGTCAGCCCGATCAGAACGGGATGTCGTCTGAAAACCCGTAATCCTCCCCCTCCGGCGGTTGCGGCTGAGGCTCTGGCTGCGCGGCCTTACGTCCACGGCCTTTCGTTTTCGCGCCACCTTTTTTCGTCGCGTCAGCACTCTGTGGCTGCCCATTCTGCTGAGGCTTCGGTTGCGCCTGAGCGTTCTGCTGTGGTGCACGTCCCAGCATCTGCACGGTGCCCGTGGTCTTAACAAGAATTTCAGTGACGTAACGGGTGATACCGTTATCCTCCCAGCTACGGGTGCGAAGCTGACCTTCGATGTAGACCTGCGCGCCCTTGCGCAGATATTCACCTGCCACTTCCGCGAGCTTGCCGAACAGCACCACGCGATGCCATTCTGTCTGCTCCCGCATCTCCCCCGTCTGTTTGTCACGCCAGCTTTCTGACGTGGCCACCTGCAGGTTTGCCACTGCGCCCCCGTTGGGGATGTAACGGACTTCCGGATCATTGCCCAGACGCCCGACGAGGATGACCTTGTTGATACCACGTGCACTCATAAGAACCTCCTGACTGAAAGATGTGAGATAAACCGGATACCGGCGACGGGACGTTCATGTGCCCCTTCAGAGGAGCGAAAGCTCCTCCTGCCGTCCACTTCACAGGGGTTTCTCCCCGCAGTGGACCTTTCCGATGGGGGCCCGTTTACCGCCTCACGGGGCAGCTGTCCGGGGGCGGACGCAAAATTTTTTGCCGGGTTCATGGCTAAAAATTTTGTGGCCGGTGCATCTCACCCTGGACAGATGGAACGGGAGGGGGTTACGTCTGCCCCCCGGAAAGTCCACAGCGGGGAAACAGGCCGCAGGGGGGGCGGCAGGAGGGAGGACTGCTGCGCCATCAGGCGCAGTTTCCTCACACACCGTCAGGTGTGCAGGGAGCGCAGGTCACGGCGCGACAGGGGCGGCGCGACCGGAACGGTCGCTGCAAGCCCGGGTTTTCACGCATCGGACCGTAGCGGCAGCCCGAAACCGCGCCAGCGGGTTCGGCGGAGACTGGCGGGTGCGCCAGCAGCTGCCCGTCGGAGTCGGGCCTGACGACCGGATGCCGCCAGGCAGCCGGGAGCCGAAGTGGGCGCAATAAAAGACAGCCAGAAACGGTGACAGTGTCACGGAATATCACACCTGTTCCCTGCATACAGCCATACACTACCTTCTGACCGGAAAGCCGGGCCGGCAGCGCCGCAGGCGCTGCACCCCGCGTTTCCGGCAGGCGTCAGCCTGCCAGGGGTTTTCGCGCGGGCTGACAGGCGGCCTCCACCACCTGCCCCTGTATCACCTGTTTCTGCTGCCCTGTAAGATGTAGTGACCGCCCAAGAAAACAGCCTGCTGATTCGCCACAAATCGCAGATTTCATCAACAATCTGCGCGGTGGTGAGCGGTTTCTGCCCCATTTCACGACGCCGCGCATTAATCACGGCCCTGTAATTACGCAGAATTTCGCGGGTTTCTGTGCTGATATTCATGACATCGTCTCCCCGTCCAGCGCCTGCAACACAACGTCCATTGCTTCGAGTTCCTCCCTGACGAATGCGTCACCGTCGCCCCCGTTCTCACTCCCGACGGCATACAGGCGCTTCATTTCACTACCTGCCAGCGCCATCACTTTTTCCAGCATCACCGCCGGGACTGTCACATGACGGCTGGCGCGCTTTTCTTCCATCAGTTCATTGACAATATCGGAAACAACTCTGTCACATGCGCCATATACAAAAGCATCGTCCAGCCGCTGCATGACGGTTTCCAGCTCATCGTCTGACAGGTTCCAGTCCTGGGCTATGTGACGCACATCCCCACGGGTCAGCACCACGGCAAAAACGCATTCACTGTCCGGCACGTCTGTATTCAGCACTTCGCGGATAATTTCTTTAACAGTACAGTACATGTTCTCGTCTCCTTTACAGGGGCGGCATTGCCGCCCCGTCCGTTAATCAGTCAAGTGCCGCGTAAATCGCGTTGCATTCGGGGTGAAATTCGATGTGGCTCCACAACTGCGCATCACGCATCCTGTACAGGTGTGTCAACCCTGCATCCCCGCTGTCGTGGTACAGCCACAACTGGCGGTTAATCACAAGGGAGGTAAGGATGATGCCTGCGGCATCAGCGCTCACGGTACGGTCAAACCAGTTTGCACCGTTCACCATGTGGAAACGGTCGCCATCCGGCATCATGTAACCGCCACCGTCCGGCAGGCGGATGAAGTGCCAGAATCCGCCTTCATATTCCGGCATCATTTTTTTCGCCAGCGCGTATACAGACGCTTCGGCATACAGAAAATCCAGGCCAAACAGGTAAGGCAGAAAAGACAGACGGTCGCACTCTTCAACGTTCAGAGTGACAGGTTTCGCATATTGCATGATGTTTTCCTCCGTTGTTCACATATTCCGCGACACCGGGCGGTGCCGTGCCTCCATCTTTGCCGGGCCTGCAGGGATGCAAGGGCGCAAGGGAAGCCGCAGCCCGACGCACACGGCTGGCGGGAGTTGGAGGGTGAGACCGCGAAATCTGAGCGGGTGAACGACCGGAAAATCACGGCAGACGGGAAGGAGGGACCGGGTGACCGCAGCGGTTCACCTTACCTTGCACCCCGCCCGCAGAAGCCCGGCTACGATGGAGGCACGGCACAGCCCGCACACGGCGCTGAGGCCACATAACTGAAAACCCACAAGGCCATGCCCCGCATGGCCGGGTAAAGCGGAGCCTGCGGCGACATCCTTTTGCTCTTTCCGGGGACCGGCTGGAAAAGGCGGAGATTTTTCCCCGCCAGCGTCATCATTTCCGGATTTTCGCCAGTGCATCCGCCATGCTGCGGATTTCAGTCCGGGCTTCCAGGACCACCTCCCGCAGAATATCCCGGTCAAACCAGCGACGGGACGGTTCATCAGGTATACGCAGCACATCGCAGGCCAGCCCACTGGACAGGATATGCTCCACACACTCACTGACCAGATACATTTCCACCGACGAAAAACGAGCGCCCCGGTTCAGGATGGCATCGAGCACCACGGGCAGGTTTTCGTCGTCTTCATCGAGCCAGCAGGGGTGATCGCTTTCCTTCACAACCAGGCGAAAGCGGCGCGTCTGGCGGGTCAGCAACGTCTGACCGGTTGTGGTCAGCGCCGCCCTGATACGCCGCGCATCTTCTGCCACCCGGCAACTGACACTGCGTACCGCATCGTGCACCGCATCAAGAACTGCCCTGATTTCGTCTTCGGTCAGCCATTCTCCGGCATACGGGAAAGACACCTGCGTTCCGTCTGCCGGAAGTACCGGCAGCGACTGCCACTGACTGCCGGACAGAACAAGTTCCGCCCCGGTTCCGGTCAGTTTCTGAATGGCAGAGGCCAGGAGCGGCGGCAGTACGCCGCCGTGACGGTTGATAAGTAACGTCGCCAGCCGGGGCGCATCCAGCAGAACATAAATGCTGATCCAGCCCGGATACTTCGGGTTACGCTGGTCAACATCCGTCTCTTCCGGCCAGCCCTGCGCCAGCAGCAGGTTACGGGCGTGGCGACAAATCAGTGCATTCAGCGTTTCGTTCATGATTCATGGTCTCCCTGAATCGCCGCCCGCAGGCGGCGATAACATCAGTCGTTTTCGCGTGTGTTGTTTTTCAGCAGGGCGCGGGCCTGATTAACCACCGCCTGTCGGCGGGTGACGCATTCCGGGACGGCGAGGCCGTTATCACGGGCGGCCCACTCACGTTTCCACAGTGCCTGTTCGGCGGTCTGAATCAGGGACGCCAGCAGTTCAGCAGGGACGGTCACCTGGCGGTTTTCTCTCACGTTATTGATGATCTCCATCGCCGCACCGGAAGAAATACCGGATTCAGTCCGCTGGTCTTCCGGGATGTCCTCCAGGCGCGCCAGGACAGTCCTGATTTCATGATCGGACAGGGAAATATCCATTCCGTCAGCGAGGGCCTGAATTTCTTCCGGGGACCAGATAACCAGCATCAGCGGCGTATCTCCCGGATACTTTGCTGCCAGCGCCCGGCAGAGCGTTTCGCATGTTCCGTACATTCTCGTCTCCTTCTCAATCTTTGAAGCAGGAATCCAGTTCCAGAATTTCGGTATACGCTTCCATGAACAGGCGATTGGCGCGATACAGCGTCTGGCGTGTCAGGCGTTCAACAAGCACATCGGAATCAAAGCGACAGCGATGCTCCATATCGTTCAGCCTGGCCCGAAGGTCACACATGGTGTTGGCCACCTCCGCCACGTCGGCGCGAAGTTTTTCGTGTCCGGCATAGTTCATTTACGCAGCCTCCGGTTCAAACCAGTTATCATTCGCGGCCCCCTGCTGCATGGCCCGTTGCACGGCGGTCAGTCGTTGCTGTCCGGCACGGTGATACTGTTCAAGCAGCTCGATACCGATATACCGGCGTCCGGACTGAAGAGCGGCCACGCAGGTTGATCCGCTGCCTGCAAACGGGTCCAGCACAATCGCGTTCGGATGTGTGAAGCTCTCAATCAGTGGTTGCAGGCTGGTAACGGGCTTTTCCGTCGGGTGATGGCGATTGCCCGAATATTTCCAGCCCAGCACGTCCGGCAGCGGGTTTTGTGGCAGACGTGGACGGCCTTTTGCCAGGATGTAGGCACATTCGTGGCGATAGCCCACATATGCGGCCTTCGATGTGTAGTTTTTGGTGAAGACCAGGTGACCAACAACGCTGAATCCCGCATTTTTCCAGGCAGACATAAAACGATCGACGCGATTCCAGCCATAGAAGCTCACCATTAACGCGTCTTTTTTGAGTACGCGGTACATCTCATTACAGGCCGGTTGCAGCCATTCATCGGTTTTATCGCCGGCAATGGTACGCCCCTGGCGGTCACGAAAACCGACGAGGTACGGCGGGTCGGTGAGGATGAAATCAATGGCGTTATCAGGGATACGGGCCATAACATCGATGCAGTTACCGAGGACAAAACGGGACATACCAAACTCCTTCTCTTACAGAGGGCACCGGGAGGGCACCCCTGTGGTGCCCGTTCCCCGCTGCCTGTGGGCTGTTCACCGCGTCCGGTAACGGGTCAGGCCGACCGTGGAATACCGCAGCCGTCGTCTTTTTGACGGCAAGGCTATGCCGCGAAAGCGGCTTGAAGGGCGTTCATCAGAAAAGGGCGACGGGCTGGCGTACACTGTCACCGACGCCAGCCGGGAGCGGTAAAAGCGCCCGTCCCGTGCCCGCCGGACGCGGGACACTGACCACAGGCAGCGTTTATGCCGCGCCGCGTCAGCCGGCGCAGTAAAAAGAGGAGCACGGCGACATCCTTTACCGGAAAAGAAACGGGCGGTTGCCCGCCCGTCTCCGTCATACTTCATCCGCCATAATGCGCCACATTGTCGATTATCCACGCAGGTCCGGTGACTTCCGGCAGCTCATCATCATCTGTCGGGGAAGACCATTCCAGTTCCCCCCACAGCACATCAACGAGCTCTCCGCGCTCATACAACTGCCAGCCACAGAAATTGCAGCCCTGTTCGGCGTACCAGTGCTCCAGCGTGCAGCCGAAACGGCGGCTTAATTCTGCAACAACGTCGCTTTCCGGCTGACACCACGGCGTGTCGAAATCTACCTGAATGAAGTTTTCCCCCTGACTGCTGATATTCAGGTCATACCCACAAGGCCACTTCACGCCATACCGTTCTGTATACCAGTGATATGCAGAAGGAACACCGTTCAGAACACCGCCGTTAAAGCCATTCACTTCAATATCCAGGCGGGTCGGCAAAACCGTCAGCAGGTCAAACGGCATGGTTTTTTCCGGCAGTACGTTGTCACACAGACGGTTCCACCACACCGATACATCCTCGTTACCCCAGATGTCACACCAGTCACCTCTTTTTGCGGTGAAATGCACAGTGATAGTTTCCCTGACATCATCCGGTAACTCTTCCCAGCGACGCTGTCCAGTACCGCTCTGCAGCCAGAGTTCATGCAGCATCAGGCAGTTTTGCTCATCCAGCAGTACACCGTTCTGCAGGTGTGTCAGCCAGCGGGTGAACGCGATATTTTCCGGTGATACAGCACCACGTCCGGCAGCCGTCACTCCGGGGCACTGCTCAGAGCGGATATTTTCAGTGATCTGCAGAAGTCCGGCACTTCCGGCCAGAAACAGCTGAATACCTTCATTTGTGGCGCGGCGATAAAGCGGTGTAACTGCACCGCTGGCCAGTCGTTTAATCTCAGCGATCTGTGCCGGTTCACCAGAAAAATACATACGATTCGAGCACCAGTTTGGCATGGGAATTCTCCTCTCACATGCGGCCTCCATCAGGCCGTGCCGCACCTGTTACCGGGCGACCGCATACGAATGCAGGTGCGGCCCCGAAGCCGCAGCGCGTGGAGGAGGAACGACGAAACGTGACCGGGTGAGGAGGCCGGCGACAGCGACACACTTGCATCGGATGCAGCCCGGTTAACGTGCCGGCACGGCCTGGGTAACCAGGTATTTTGTCCACAGAACCGTGCACAAAATGCTGTGGATAAGCTGGACACAGCAGCCCACAGCAGGCATACAGCCACACACTCAGAGAATTGAGCGTTTTTTAGTCACAACAATGACATTTGACTGTGTGCGGATTCAGTTATTAGAATACTGTATAAACATACAGCATAAAGAAAAGGGAGATGAGAACATGATCCGCATTGAAATTCTTTTCGACCGCCAGAGCACAAAAAACCTCAAATCAGGCACACTTCAGGCGCTACAGAATGAAATCGAACAACGTCTGAAACCACACTACCCGGAAATCTGGCTGCGTATAGACCAGGGCAGCGCCCCGTCTGTATCTGTCACAGGAGCCCGCAACGACAAGGATAAAGAACGTATCCTGTCTCTGCTGGAAGAAATCTGGCAGGACGACAGCTGGCTGCCTGCAGCATGAGTACCGTTTATCACCGTCCGGCTGACCCTTCAGGCGATGACAGTTACGTGCGACCGTTGTTTGCCGATCGTTGCCAGGCCGGTTTTCCTTCGCCTGCCACTGATTATGCTGAGCAGGAACTGGATCTGAACAGCTATTGCATCAGCAGACCTGCAGCCACCTTCTTTCTGCGCGCCAGCGGTGAATCGATGAACCAGGCTGGCGTGCAGAATGGTGATCTGCTGGTAGTGGACAGGGCCGAAAAACCACAACACGGGGACATCGTTATCGCTGAGATCGACGGTGAGTTCACCGTCAAACGACTGCTGTTGCGCCCACGCCCGGCACTGGAGCCGGTTTCAGACAGCCCGGAGTTCCGCACACTGTATCCGGAAAACATCTGTATTTTTGGTGTTGTCACTCACGTGATACACAGGACGCGGGAGTTACGCTGATGTTTGCACTGGCTGATATCAACAGTTTCTACGCCTCATGTGAAAAAGTTTTCCGCCCGGACCTTCGCAACGAACCGGTCATCGTACTCAGCAATAACGATGGCTGTGTGATCGCGCGCAGCCCGGAGGCAAAAGCCCTTGGCATCAGAATGGGGCAGCCCTGGTTTCAGGTGAGACAAATGCGCCTGGAGAAGAAAATACATGTATTTTCCAGCAATTATGCGCTGTACCACAGCATGAGCCAACGGGTTATGGCTGTTCTGGAGTCGCTTTCTCCCGCAGTTGAGCCCTACTCAATTGATGAAATGTTCATTGATTTGCGGGGGATAAATCATTGCATCTCTCCGGAGATTTTTGGTCATCAGCTCAGGGAACAGGTAAAGAGCTGGACAGGACTCACCATGGGGGTGGGCATTGCGCCTACAAAAACGCTGGCTAAAAGTGCCCAGTGGGCAACAAAGCAATGGCCACAGTTTTCCGGTGTGGTCGCGCTGACGGCAGAAAACCGTAATCGGATCTTGAAGCTACTGGGGTTGCAGCCAGTTGGTGAGGTCTGGGGAGTAGGACGCAGACTGACGGAAAAGCTGAATGCGCTGGGTATTAACACAGCACTGCAGCTGGCGCAGGCTAACACGGCATTCATCCGGAAAAACTTCAGCGTCATTCTTGAGCGTACGGTACGCGAACTCAACGGCGAGTCCTGCATATCTCTGGAAGAAGCACCGCCGGCAAAACAGCAGATTGTCTGTAGTGGAAGTGGAGGATATCGACAACCTCTCGCGCAACCAAGACATCGCGGTCGGACTGCAAGTGATCTTGAAGCCACGGGCCCGTCCCACCCCGACATGGACCTCGATGCCCGAACGGACGTTAGATTTCGAGTTCTAGGCGTTCTGCGATGAAGGTTGGATCCCAGCCGGGATTGAAAGTGTCGACGTGGGTGAATCCGAGCCGCTCGTATAGGCCACGCAGGTTCGGGTGGCAGTCGAGCCGCAGCTTGGCGCACCCCTGCGTTCGCGCGGCATGGCGGCAAGCCTCGATCAGCGCGGAGCTGACACCCCGGCCCGCATGTGTCCGTCGCACCGCGAGCTTGTGCAGATATGCGGCCTCCCCCTTGAGGGCGTCGGGCCAGAACTCGGGATCCTCGGCCGACAAGGTGCAACAGCCGACGATGCCGTCGCTGCAACTCGCGACTAGGAGCTCGGATCTCAGGACGAAGGTCTCCGCGAATGTCCGGTCGATCCGCGCGACGTCCCAGGCGGGCGTTCCCTTGGCGGACATCCACGCCGCAGCGTCGTGCATCAGCCGCACAACCTCGTCGATATCACCCGAGCAGGCGACCCGAACGTTCGGAGGCTCCTCGCTGTCCATTCGCTCCCCTGGCGCGGTATGAACCGCCGCCTCATAGTGCAGTTTGATCCTGACGAGCCCAGCATGTCTGCGCCCACCTTCGCGGAACCTGACCAGGGTCCGCTAGCGGGCGGCCGGAAGGTGAATGCTAGGCATGATCTAACCCTCGGTCTCTGGCGTCGCGACTGCGAAATTTCGCGAGGGTTTCCGAGAAGGTGATTGCGCTTCGCAGATCTCCAGGCGCGTGGGTGCGGACGTAGTCAGCGCCATTGCCGATCGCGTGAAGTTCCGCCGCAAGGCTCGCTGGACCCAGATCCTTTACAGGAAGGCCAACGGTGGCGCCCAAGAAGGATTTCCGCGACACCGAGACCAATAGCGGAAGCCCCAACGCCGACTTCAGCTTTTGAAGGTTCGACAGCACGTGCAGCGATGTTTCCGGTGCGGGGCTCAAGAAAAATCCCATCCCCGGATCGAGGATGAGCCGGTCGGCAGCGACCCCGCTCCGTCGCAAGGCGGAAACCCGCGCCTCGAAGAACCGCACAATCTCGTCGAGCGCGTCTTCGGGTCGAAGGTGACCGGTGCGGGTGGCGATGCCATCCCGCTGCGCTGAGTGCATAACCACCAGCCTGCAGTCCGCCTCAGCAATATCGGGATAGAGCGCAGGGTCAGGAAATCCTTGGATATCGTTCAGGTAGCCCACGCCGCGCTTGAGCGCATAGCGCTGGGTTTCCGGTTGGAAGCTGTCGATTGAAACACGGTGCATCTGATCGGACAGGGCGTCTAAGAGCGGCGCAATACGTCTGATCTCATCGGCCGGCGATACAGGCCTCGCGTCCGGATGGCTGGCGGCCGGTCCGACATCCACGACGTCTGATCCGACTCGCAGCATTTCGATCGCCGCGGTGACAGCGCCGGCGGGGTCTAGCCGCCGGCTCTCATCGAAGAAGGAGTCCTCGGTGAGATTCAGAATGCCGAACACCGTCACCATGGCGTCGGCCTCCGCAGCGACTTCCACGATGGGGATCGGGCGAGCAAAAAGGCAGCAATTATGAGCCCCATACCTACAAAGCCCCACGCATCAAGCTTTTGCCCATGAAGCAACCAGGCAATGGCTGTAATTATGACGACGCCGAGTCCCGACCAGACTGCATAAGCAACACCGACAGGGATGGATTTCAGAACCAGAGAAAGAAAATAAAATGCGATGCCATAACCGATTATGACAACGGCGGAAGGGGCAAGCTTAGTAAAGCCCTCGCTAGATTTTAATGCGGATGTTGCGATTACTTCGCCAACTATTGCGATAACAAGAAAAAGCCAGCCTTTCATGATATATCTCCCAATTTGTGTAGGGCTTATTATGCACGCTTAAAAATAATAAAAGCAGACTTGACCTGATAGTTTGGCTGTGAGCAATTATGTGCTTAGTGCATCTAACGCCGTTATCAATTGCGGTAAGAAGCGTAGCAAGCGAAGCGAACGAAGCTTTTTACCGTCAATTGCATAGCTTTGTTAACCCTTTTGCCAAATTTGATAGCAATAGTTAATGTTTGAGCTAAAGTGTTGCTCAAAAACAACTTCGAAGGTATTGGGAATATTCGGAAAGAAAACATCTCCTTCCGGCTCAATATCAATCGTCGATATATGGAGCGTAGAGGCCATGGGCAATGTTTCTCTGTAAATCTCCCCGCCACCAGACACTATAACGTGATCGGTGAGTTCAGCCAGCCCGTACATGGCCTCTTCGATCGACGGGAATACTATTACGTTGTCATTATCGGCCGTCCAGGCTGAGCGAGTAACGACCGCGTATTTCCTATTAGGGAGTGCTCCCATAGATTCGAACGTCTTGCGGCCCACCAAAAGCCACTGGTTGTACGTCAAGGCTTTAAAGAGTAGCTGCTCTCCTTTCGCGGACCAGGGTATGTGTGGACCGCAACCAATCACTCCGTTTTTCGCTTTTGCAGCCATTAATGATACTTTCACAATTTTGGTTCCGGGTTAACTTTGTTTTAGGGCGACTGCCCTGCTGCGTAACATCGTTGCTGCTCCATAACATCAAACATCGACCCACGGCGTAACGCGCTTGCTGCTTGGATGCCCGAGGCATAGACTGTACAAAAAAACAGTCATAACAAGCCATGAAAACCGCCACTGCGCCGTTACCACCGCTGCGTTCGGTCAAGGTTCTGGACCAGTTGCGTGAGCGCATACGCTACTTGCATTACAGCTTACGAACCGAACAGGCTTATGTCCACTGGGTTCGTGCCTTCATCCGTTTCCACGGTGTGCGTCACCCGGCAACCTTGGGCAGCAGCGAAGTCGAGGCATTTCTGTCCTGGCTGGCGAACGAGCGCAAGGTTTCGGTCTCCACGCATCGTCAGGCATTGGCGGCCTTGCTGTTCTTCTACGGCAAGGTGCTGTGCACGGATCTGCCCTGGCTTCAGGAGATCGGAAGACCTCGGCCGTCGCGGCGCTTGCCGGTGGTGCTGACCCCGGATGAAGTGGTTCGCATCCTCGGTTTTCTGGAAGGCGAGCATCGTTTGTTCGCCCAGCTTCTGTATGGAACGGGCATGCGGATCAGTGAGGGTTTGCAACTGCGGGTCAAGGATCTGGATTTCGATCACGGCACGATCATCGTGCGGGAGGGCAAGGGCTCCAAGGATCGGGCCTTGATGTTACCCGAGAGCTTGGCACCCAGCCTGCGCGAGCAGCTGTCGCGTGCACGGGCATGGTGGCTGAAGGACCAGGCCGAGGGCCGCAGCGGCGTTGCGCTTCCCGACGCCCTTGAGCGGAAGTATCCGCGCGCCGGGCATTCCTGGCCGTGGTTCTGGGTTTTTGCGCAGCACACGCATTCGACCGATCCACGGAGCGGTGTCGTGCGTCGCCATCACATGTATGACCAGACCTTTCAGCGCGCCTTCAAACGTGCCGTAGAACAAGCAGGCATCACGAAGCCCGCCACACCGCACACCCTCCGCCACTCGTTCGCGACGGCCTTGCTCCGCAGCGGTTACGACATTCGAACCGTGCAGGATCTGCTCGGCCATTCCGACGTCTCTACGACGATGATTTACACGCATGTGCTGAAAGTTGGCGGTGCCGGAGTGCGCTCACCGCTTGATGCGCTGCCGCCCCTCACTAGTGAGAGGTAGGGCAGCGCAAGTCAATCCTGGCGGATTCACTACCCCTGCGCGAAGGCCATCGGTGCCGCATCGAACGGCCGGTTGCGGAAAGTCCTCCCTGCGTCCGCTGATGGCCGGCAGCAGCCCGTCGTTGCCTGATGGATCCAACCCCTCCGCTGCTATAGTGCAGTCGGCTTCTGACGTTCAGTGCAGGGCACTGTTGCAAAGTTAGCGATGAGGCAGCCTTTTGTCTTATTCAAAGGCCTTACATTTCAAAAACTCTGCTTACCAGGCGCATTTCGCCCAGGGGATCACCATAATAAAATGCTGAGGCCTGGCCTTTGCGTAGTGCACGCATCACCTCAATACCTTTGATGGTGGCGTAAGCCGTCTTCATGGATTTAAATCCCAGCGTGGCGCCGATTATCCGTTTCAGTTTGCCATGATCGCATTCAATCACGTTGTTCCGGTACTTAATCTGTCGGTGTTCAACGTCAGACGGGCACCGGCCTTCGCGTTTGAGCAGAGCAAGCGCGCGACCATAGGCGGGCGCTTTATCCGTGTTGATGAATCGCGGGATCTGCCACTTCTTCACGTTGTTGAGGATTTTACCCAGAAACCGGTATGCAGCTTTGCTGTTACGACGGGAGGAGAGATAAAAATCGACAGTGCGGCCCCGGCTGTCGACGGCCCGGTACAGATACGCCCAGCGGCCATTGACCTTCACGTAGGTTTCATCCATGTGCCACGGGCAAAGATCGGAAGGGTTACGCCAGTACCAGCGCAGCCGTTTTTCCATTTCAGGCGCATAACGCTGAACCCAGCGGTAAATCGTGGAGTGATCGACATTCACTCCGCGTTCAGCCAGCATCTCCTGCAGCTCACGGTAACTGATGCCGTATTTGCAGTACCAGCGTACGGCCCACAGAATGATGTCACGCTGAAAATGCCGGCCTTTGAATGGGTTCATGTGCAGCTCCATCAGCAAAAGGGGATGATAAGTTTATCACCACCGACTATTTGCAACAGTGCCTCTGTAGTCGCAGTTTTGGTGAACGAATCACAGACAAAGATGCCATGCACCAGGCTGTTGTTCAGTATGCAGAGCGGGCCGCAGAGAAACTACGTGGGGAGCGTCAGTATTGCCGGCAGGTGACGACATTTGTACGGACATCCCCCTTTGCAGTAAAAGAACCCTGTTACAGCAATGCCGCTGTGGAAAAGCTTCCATTGCCCACACAGGACAGCCGGGACATTATTGCCGCAGCATGCAGAGCGTTAAACCATGTCTGGCGTGAAGGGTACCGCTATATGAAGGCAGGTGTCATGCTGGCTGATTTCACACCATCGGGTATAGCGCAGCCGGGATTATTTGATGAAATCCAGCCCCGTAAAAACAGTGAAAAGTTAATGAAAACACTCGATGAACTGAACCAGTCGGGAAAAGGGAAAGTGTGGTTTGCGGGGCGAGGAACCGCCCCTGAATGGCAAATGAAACGGGAAATGCTTTCTCCTGCGTATACCACCAGATGGACAGATTTGCCAGTAGCCCAGTTATGAATATGTAAGCCACCCATAATATTGTTATCCTGTTATCTTGTTATCTTGTTATCTTGTTATCTTGTTATCTTAATCAATCTATAAATCAAATACTTAACAACTTGCTAAGTTGTTAACATAACAAAAATAATTGCATGGTTCGCGTTCAGATGGCAATATTAAGTTGTTAACTTAACAGCTTAATATGAGGCTATAATGATAATAGTATTAGGTAGTCAAAAGGGTGGGGTAGGTAAAAGTACACTGGCGGTATCTATAGCTGCGTATCTGATGTCACTAGGCAATAGAGTGATTATTGTCGACGCAGATGACCAGAAATCAGTATTAACCTGGTACAACAATCGCCCTGAAGATCTCCCTCATATTCCGGTTACAGGCGCGACAGGTAACATCAAAGCCATGTTAAAGGAACACGAAAAATCCTATGATTTTGTTATTGCAGACTGTGCTGGCCGTGATAGCGCAGAAATGCGTAGTGGATTGATGGCCGCAGATGTATTCATTTCTCCTTTGCGCCCATCTCAGATGGACCTGGATGTTGTGCCTCATACATGCTCCGTTTTTACAGCAGCAAAAGATTTTAATGAGGATGTTCGGGGATATCTCGTTTTAAACATGACGCCCACAAATATGTTTGTTAATGAAGCCAATGAGGCAGCTGAAGTACTTAAGGATTACCCTGAAATGCATCTGGCAAACTCCCGGGTATGTGATCGTAAAGCACATCGAGATGCTTGGGCCGAATCAATGACAATTTTTGAAACGCAAAATGATAAAGCCCAGCAAGAAATCGAAGCGTTAGTGAAAGAGGTTATTCTGTGAGAAATAGAGCAAACACTTCACCTCGTGACGAGGCAGCATTTATTAACGGTGGCACGGCTGGCCTTGATAATACCAAAAAGTCATCAGATAAATCATCGGTTGTAAGCAAAGCAAAACCAGTGAGTATTTCTTTTTTTGAAGAAAACCTAAAAGACATTGATGCCCTTATAACGGCTGAGATGGTTTCAGGTAAAGGCAGAGTGAATCGTTCTGATGTTGTCAGGGCGGCGGTAGAAGCACTTAAAACACTATCAAAAACAGAGGTATCACGATTGATAGCAGAAGTAAAACAAAGATAACACCTTGAGATAACAAGATAACACCTTGTTATCTTGTTATCTTGTTATCTTGTTATCTTGTTATCTTGTTATCTTGTTATCTTGTTATCTTCAATGTATTTTAGGATGACCTATGTTGAATAGAACCTAAAACAAAACAAATATTAATAGGGGTCCGCTTGGAAAAGGGAAATTTTCCCACGCTAAGAGAATTGAGTTGAACGAGTGGTTACATCCAGGCCAGCTAACTCACTGAACCCCGTACAGGGTCAGACATTCGGTATCTCCTTCATCCTCTGAGGAAAACAAATGAATTAACTGCTTACGCATATGGATACATATACAGTATTAATTTATTAAGGAGAAAATGGCATGTCAAGATTTGATGATAGTGATTATCATTAACATGAAGTGATGTTACACCGTTCAGAAAGCCTGCTGACGCTGTGGCAGCATCACAGTCTGGGTATTCTCTGGTGCAATACAAAAACCGGACTTTCCCGTAACAACAGACAATGTTACGGGAAAAGTTACAGAACTGAGCCACAAAATATCTCAGTACCTGAGATGCATAAAAACACCGTACATATGTTTCTTAAAAGGGGGATGATCGTTATCCAGCCATTTCGGTGGATCGGTATGCAGAACACCAATCTGCTTCATGCCGGTATGCTGCCTGGATTTTCTCGCGCAGTAATCACTGTCTTCATATCCCATCGTTTCGATGACCACTCTGGCCGTCTTTCCGTCAGGAGCCCTTGCTGTGACAATGAAATCCGGCAGTACATATTTCTTTTCACCATTAACATAAACTTCTGTATCAAACAGGGGCCTTTCCAGACTTAATTCCGGCGTACCTGGCTTTCTTTTAAGCCAGCTGGCCACATTCAGAAGAGCAGTGAGCGTGTTTCGTTCCAGTTTGCTGTCCACAGGCACCGGACATGTCAGTTGATAAAGAGCATGAGCATACCCTTCACTGCAGATGATTCTGCCATCGGCACTCCGGCAAAAAGCAAGAATAACCCAGTAAGGGGGACGTATTCCGCCCTGCGCTTCACCATTAATACTGATCCCCCGCACAGGTCTGATGACCTGAATATTACCGTTCGCCCAGTGAATTTCCACAGCATCACGACAGATGTGCTGCGCCATAAAAATCTGAAAGAACATATGCTTTCTTCTGGCAGGCCAGTGTCGTTCTGAATTCTCCAGCGTTTCCATTAACCGCTCCTGAGACCTTTCAGACATTCCTGGCCGGAAATGGATAATTTCAGATAAGGCTCTTCCCCGAATATACTCCTGCTGTAGTGTAACCTGCCGTATGGCATCAAGACACTCACGATAATTAGTCCGGATACGGGGATTAGACAGGGAATCCAGTTTATTCAGCCCTGCATCTTCAATAAGCGACAGGAGTAAACGGCCAAGGCGCGGACGTTTCTTGCGAACGGAGGAGCGCTCACCATTATGGTAAGCAGAGCGGGCCTGCAGTCTGATAACAGAATTACTGTCATCAGGTGGTAAAAAGTTTCTGTAATTTATACGGGTGCTAACGGGATGCCGGCTTGCTCCGAAGGATGTTTCCTCTTCATTTCCGGATAACTGACGATACATGGGGCATTCAGGTGCATGCTCATGATTAAAACTGGACAGATAAAGAGTACCCGTATTGTTTTTAAGAGCAGCAAAATTCATGGCCGGCGAATCTCCCGGAATACAGTCACACTGTAACCATGCATCATACTCACGCATTTCCCGGAGAAGATCATTGGCCAGGTTATGTTGTGCCATGGTTGCTGGCCTTTTCAGTCCACAGACCGTCTTTACTGCAGTCTCTTCCTCACTGCTAAGCTCCCGAATCACTTTGCCCCGGGGATTCTTCTTTACAAGTATCATTGGCATAATGAAAGCACTCCTTATGTACATGCTTAAACAGTAAGTAAAATATACAAAGAACACCCCATGAAACAAAGGCAGAGATGAACTGTGCGCCCCGATATCTTCTTCTGATATCCTTTCAAATGAATTGTTTTTATTTATATCATGACAACATTAAAGTGAGAGAATATATCAACCATGTTTCTGTCAGGGTTCAGTAGAATATCAATTCGACTGTCACGCCATAACTGTAACTACCTCGAGTATAAATATTCAGAGAATGGACTTATTAGCCATGAAAAATCACCTGATGGGAAATTTACTAATTTATGGATTGTGATATTATTAAAGAGTAAAACCAGCCAGCCGAGGTATTTATGGGAAAAAATCAGGAAGAAAGGAAAACTCCCGTCATTGTGGTGAAAAAACGTCGTACTTTTTCGCCACCGTCCTTATCCGAAAAAACAGATATTATCGCACCTGTATTTACTGAACAGACGGCAGAATCAGCCCCCGCCGGAATAAATTCATCTGCCGTCGAAACACATATCCCCGAAGCGCCAGCCAGGAAGAAGAAAAAGAAAAGACACCGTTTTCCACGTCCCTCCCACTGGACCCGTGAGTATACTCACGAGTGCGTGGAAAAAATAAAGGCCCTGTTTCCTCATCTTCGTGCTGAAGGTGGTGGATTTATTCCCCTGAAAATTGGCATAAACAATGATATTTCGGCATTTCTGGCAGAACACCCGGAGACAGAACTGACCATGGACGAATGGCTCTGTGCAGTGTCCTGCATCACATCCCGCCGCGTATATCTGCAGCGGACAGCTGTCGCCGGCGTCCCACGTTATGGCCTGGATGGTCACCCCAAAGGGCAGGTCTCAGACTCTGAAGCACAGAGTGCCGGTCGCAGACTGGCGACATTAGAACAAAAGTGGCTCAGGATGCAGGCACAGCAGGAGAATATTTCTGGGCAATAAACACTCCTGATAACAGGTGGACAAAAAAAGGAAGCACTTGATAACATCAGGAATTTTATTGATAAACAGCAGTTAACGAATAGTGATACTCCGAAGAAAAGCACGGTCCCAAATGAAGATAAAAAAGGCATAAGATGATGATCACAGGAAATGGAATAAACACTGTAACTGTCAATGGAAAAGTGAAACACATCACAGAACTGGATGATATAACACTTTGTTTAGAGTGGACAAAACTACGAGAGGAAAACAATCGTCTTTATGAAATTAATAACCAGGCAAACAGAGGATGGCGTGGTTTCATCCTAAGATTGATAGGGGTTAACCTGCCAGATAAAAGGACTGAGTTTACACAACGTCTCTTATTGACGCGCAAAATTTCGGGTTCGGTCATGAAAAAGTAACATATTCTATGCTGGAACAGACCAATTTTGCATTCGCCGTCCAGGAGTTTGAGGGGAAAGTAGTCAGTGTTTACGCTCAGTCAGGGAAAGTGTGCAATGATAAACAACACGAAAGGAATCGTAGTACATGGGCACCGCGATTCAATATTCAAGGAAAACACAATACAGCAATGTACTTGTACTGTTTCTATTATTCTGGCGATTTCAATAAAGGCACTTGCTCGCGCTCTGTCATTTTCTGAAACTCTTCATGCTGCATTTCGATTTTCCTTCTAAGATCATAACTCGCATACCTGTTCTTTTTATGTATATCTATATCTATTTTTGTGACGAGTTCAAACCACAATGTTCGCACTCCCCAGGCAGCGTTATGAAACATTTCCGCAACGGCTATAGAGTCTGTATTAACTGCTTCGGTCATGTAGTCGCTAATACGTTCAGCGGTAATTTTCGTTATTTCATCGTAATTCATTTTATCTCCTACAAGATTATTTAATGGAATGAAAAATATCTGGCCTGATAATAATGTTCCAGAATTAATATCTGCAGGCTATGTTAAGTTGTCCCCACACACAATCTACCTGTTTTCTCGTGTGTGCCACAGGCGCAATACATAAATAGTCTGGCCATTAAGTTCGTAACGGATTTCGTACTCGCCAGCAAAAATCCGTCTGACCTCCCTGGGTTCAAACTGAAACAACTGTTCTCCCATACGTGGATGAGTTAACAGAATGACCGGTGCCTGTGTCAGGGATTGCACCGTTCTGGCGGCCGCAGGTTTACTGGCCAGCACCAGAAAATCATATAACCGCGCCAAATCAGAAAGCGCCTTACTGGTCCACTTCAGTTCCATCAGCGTGGCACCGGTAACGGATTGTCAGTACTGAGGCTGTCCGCCCAGGCCTGTACAGTCTGATGGCCGATAACCTGTCCGGATGTCACATCGTCCAGGGCTTCCAGCGTCAGGCGATTACGCTCCTCCTCCTGGGCAAGCCATGCAGAAAGCGCCTGTTTGATAACCCAGCCCCGGGAGCGTTCCAGCCTGGCGGCCATCTGGTCGACTTTATCAGCCATAGGTAATGGCACATGCGCGGTAATTACTTTTGTTGCCTGTGCGGTATTGTTTTTCATTTGCATATCCGATTAGCTGTTAATCATATTTAATCATAGTGATTACTTTCAGACGAAACAAGGCAAATAATGCGCGTCAGCGCATGTAAGGCGGCACTCCGTTGTTACATATGGCACAGAAACAAAACCGCCGAAGCCCGGCGTCAGCCGGTACTGATTGATAGATTTCACCTTACCCATCCCCAGCCCTGCTAAGCCATACCCGTTTTCAGCCATGACAGAGCTTCTGTGCGCGGTCGGAGTGGTCCCGACGAGGGTTTACCCGAAGTCGGGGCGTATCTCCGCGTTAGCGGGCCGTGAGGGCCGCTTACGAGCGTGTACTCAATACTTCCAGCGAGAAGACTGACAGCGATGAGGATTCTTAGTTACAACATTCATAATTAAAAGCGATGTTGTTCCCGCCCTTCGGGCGGGGGCGGCCTCGCTTTTCAGTTATGAGGGGTAGGCACGGTGCTGCGTTTGTGTGGTGTTTTTATTCCTGATGTCTTTTTGTTGTGGTTTCAGAACGGTGAGGTTCGGGGCCCGCGCGTCAGCGTGGGAGGTGCATATTTGTCTGTCCACAGGACAGGCACTGAATAGGTCTTTTTTTTAAATGGAAGTAGTTAAGTAGTTTAAAGGAAATACAGTACTGGGGTTTAAAAGAAACATTGCACCCTGTAACGCCTGCGGCTGGCGCTTTATAGCATTAACGGTTGTAACCTTACGGAGAAGTCCCTTGCAGTTAAATGTGGATAAACAGAATTCCCCGTCTGTGAGACGTGTTTTGCGTGAAAAACAGGGGGAGCAAGGCGAGCCGGAAGGCCGATGATGAGGCTGTTTTTTGTGTGCTGTGCTGCTTTTTTGTGCGTCGCCGGGCTTCAGACGTGCGGAAGCCTCCGGCGCAGGCCGGATTATTCAGATGAGGTCAAACTAAGGGTGAGGCAGTGGCCAGCCGTGTGTAGTTGTTGTTCCGCGACATTATCATGCGTTCCTTCACGCGACGGTCGATTTCGCGCTTCACGGCCTCCAGGCTTCCCCGGAAACGCCCTTCCGCGATTTCACGTGTCAGCTGCCGTTTCACCAGGGTGACAATGTCCTGACGGGTCCTGCCTGCATCGCGGCGCGCACGGGCACGTTTCATGCCGTGGGACTTAAGCTCTGCCTGATAACTGCGGAAACGCTCGCGCACAAAACGCCAGGCCCTCGCTATCAGTTCATCCATACCCAGCGCATCCATCCCCTGCTTTTTGCGCAGCCTGTTTTCCCATTCCACGCGGCTGCGGCGTGCGGAAGCCACTGCCTCTTCTGAGATATCGAGTGAGTCAAACAGTGCCGGCGTGAACGTGATGTCGGTCGGGATGTTACAGCCAATTGTCGGGTCGTATTCCGTCTGGTAGGTTATCAGCCCCAGCTCAGACAGGAACTTCAGGGCACGGGTGGCACGGGTGATGGAGAGTTTCCCGGCCTCAGACTCCGTCGCCAGTCCGCACTCAATGGCCAGCGTGGTGATGGAGCACTGCACGCGGTTGGCCAGCGGGTCATAGTGGAAACACAGCCCCTGCAGCAGCGCATCAATCGCCCGGCGGCGCAGCACCGGCGGCATACGCCGGCGCAGGCCGCGCGAACGGGCATACGCCACATGCGCGGCAAAATCAAAACGGGAGGTGAAGCCCACGGCCTTTTCCATCAGTTTTTCGCAGAACTTCAGCGTTCCGGCATCTTCACGGGGTGTGAACACCGGATTCGGGTTCTTTACCTGACGGTATGTGCTTTCAGTAAATGAGGTCTGGTTCAGGGCCGCCACAAGCTGTCGCTTATGGCGGGAACAGATTGCCGTGCGTTAATGCACTGCAAAGGGTTGAATCTCTGACACGGTTTCATATATACTTATCCCGTATTCTGTGAGGCCCCCATTATCTTTCTCTGATTCCGCCAAGTTTCGAGGAAAGATGATGGGGGTTTTCCTTTATGGTCTTCTGAAACTTTTTTCAGCCTTCCGGCCCCGGCAAACTGCCGTCGTTTCTGCCATACATCCTGAATGCCTTATGGCGCATTCTGCCGTTTTCTGGCTTTCCGGACCGCGAGGATCCCAAAAGCCACTGCATAACGATCCGCAATATACCCCTTTTCCACCGCTTTGAAAAGCCGACACGATTTCTCAGAGTTACAGTTGCCCTCTTTAACCCCCTAAAAAGCGTCGTTTTTTTGAACTCTGTCAAAAAAATGAACAATTTCACAAACGATCTTTTATGCTGCTTTTTTCTTCTTTTCCAGTAGAAGAGATCGCCGAATTTTTTTAAACGATCTAATATCCCGCACACAACATCAAGTTTAGAATAATATTCTGTCTTATCAAATATAACAATCTATTCAACTGCTTATCCTCGCTCTTGCCACAGATACATCCTTATGTAATATATTTTCCAGCCATTAATCCTGTTTGCAGGAGTTGTCGGTTTTCGCCCGCCTCGAAACCGTCCACAAGGCTTACAAGAGTGCGTAAATCATGTGCCTGTCAGAACTGCAGGCCAGGCTGAACGTGGGTCAGCCGCTGTTTCCGACACATGCTTTATGTATTCGCCGTTCACAACAACATCGAAGCCCCCCTGCGGGGATCGATTTTCGCGGAGCGTTCCGGATTTTGAATATCAGTGAATTACATCAACGCAACTGGTATCTGGCACAGTACATCCCTGCCGGTAAAAACCGCGAACATCTCTTTTCCTGGCTTTCCGAACAACACGTCCTTCCCTGGACACCCCTGATACTGAAAAAGGTCCGCCGCACGGATAAAGTCTGTGGTTACCGTCGACATATACACGCCGTGTTTCCCGGTTACTTTTTCCTGAAAGCAGACCCCGAAAGCCACAGCTTCACTCACCTTCGCCGTCACAGTGCCTTTCTGGACTTCGTGAAAATGGCCGGTGAAATCAAAACCGTCAGGGAGGATATCGTTCAGTCTTTGATGAAAGTGTACCCGGATCCTGCGCTCAATCCGGCAGCCAGGGAGGAGCTGGATGCTGCCTCCACCCTCTGGCTGACAAAAGCGCGTTACCAGTACCTCCTCCGGCTTGATGCCCAGCCTCTGCCGGAGTCGAGGATCGCCCTGCTCCTGCACCTGGTATCTGATGACGGAGCGTTGACATGAAAATTGCTGTCTTAATTTGACGACTTTTCCCGGCCTTTATGGCCGGGATTTTTTTCCCTTCTGTTTCCACAATGCCCGGCACCGGTGACACCTGAGGGTGTACGGAGAGCGGCTGTCGGGCATTTTTTCAGGACGCCTTTATGACCATTCTATCCCAGGAAAACCCTGTCATTCTGTTACTGGAGAATATGCTCGAAGCACTCTCCACCGCCCCGGACAACATAAACAACGAACGGCGTCGCCGGCGTTACCTGCTGAACTGGCTTGACACTGCCCGTCAGATGCGCGAGTTCAGAGGAATGGCTGAAGAGTTCACTACCCTGCGAAAACTGCTGGCCACCAATTCAGACATACCGGTAGCAAACACCCTGAAATCACTGCTGGAAAGTGGCAATAACGCAGCATTATACGACCTGTACCGCTTCCGCTCGGCTCTTGCCACGTGCAGGAGTCTGGGATGGCAGATTGGCACGTGCGCATGGAATGACCAGTTACTGAGTGAGACACTTTCCCGCGCACAGACCGGGAAACGTCATATCCTGCAGCTGAACAGCACCGGGGACACCTTTTCCACCACGGGCAGAATGATCAGACCGGTGGCATTTTCATTAATCCATCCGGCCACCATCAACACGTCTGAGGTTGAAGAGATATTCCGGGATGAAGGTTTTATGCTCGCACACGGGCGCGAATGCAGTCTGAACGGCAGCGGCAGAAATATGCTGTCACGCATTCTTCATGTGGGCCATTCAGGTTTAGCGGAAGAGGAATGGGGCATGGACAACAGTCTGCTTTTACACTGAAATACCGGGACAGCCACAACGGCAGCCACTCTCCGCTGACTTTTTTTCGCAAATCGCGGTTTGCTGATGTGGATGTCCCATTTTTGATTATCCGTCCTCTCCGGTTGTCATAAAGCGCATTCCGGCGTGAGGCTTCTGTTGTTATCATCCCCTCCTGCAGACATCCCCTTGTCTTCTGATGACTGACGATATGCTTCTTCTGACAATTAAAGAAGCGGAAGCTTCACGCCATAATGTTGTTTGACTGACCTGCCACAGGAGGAAAAATGACACTGACGTTACTTACCGCGTATAACGCACCCTATCTGGCAGCCCTGACTTTTGTTCTGCTTACTGGTATCGCTGAACTTATCGCCCTGCTCTGCGGACACTCCCTCTCTTCAGCTATGGATACACCTGATTTACCGGAGGGTCTGACAGGAGAGGCGCTGGACTGGCTGAACATCGGACGGATCCCCCTGCTGATCGTCCTCTGTATGCTGGCAGGTTTTTTTGGTATATCCGGCATTCTCCTGCAGGGTCTTATTATTCATCTGCTGCAGGCTCCTGCTCCGAACATTCTCCTTGCACCACTTTGCCTGCTGCTGACATGTCCTCTCGTACACCGCACCGGCAGACTGATTGCCCCCTGGTTACCCCGTGATGAAACAACGGCGCTCACCGAGGAGGCATTCATCGGCTGTATGGCCACCATCACTGGTTATCACGCAGTGGCGGGTTCCCCCTGTGAAGGTCGCTTCACAGACCGCTTCGGGCAGGTTCATTACCTGTTGCTGGAGCCGGAGGCCGGGAAAGAATTCAGACGAGGAGACAAAGTGATTATTGTCTGCCGTCTTTCCGGTTCCCGCTGGCTGGGCGAACTGAATCCCTGGCCGGATGTTCTTTAATCCCGACATATACAGAGGTTCTCACTATGTTTAATCTTCCGGGATGGTTGTTTACCGTTATAGCGCTGGTCCTCACCCTGTTCGTTATCGGGCTGATATTTGCCCGCCTGTACCGCCGGGCATCGGCAGAGCAGGCCTTTGTCCGCACAGGTCTGGGAGGCCAAAAAGTGGTAATGAGTGGCGGTGCAATTGTTATGCCCATTTTTCACGAAACAATTCCCGTCAACATGAACACCCTGAAGCTGGAAGTCAGTCGTGCAGCGGCTGAAAGTCTCATAACCCGCGACCGCATGCGTGTTGATGTTGCCGTTGCCTTTTTTCTTCGGGTAAAACCATCAGCCGAAGGAATATCCACTGCAGCCCAGACGCTGGGACAACGCACGCTCACACCTGAAGATCTGCGTAGTCTGGTCGAGGATAAATTTGTTGATGCCCTACGGGCCACGGCGGCCAGAATGAGCATGCAGGATTTACAGGATGCCCGCGAGAACTTTGTTCAGGGTGTGCAGAACACCGTTGCGGAAGACTTATCCAAAAACGGTCTGGAGCTTGAAAGTGTGTCGCTGACAAGTTTCAACCAGACTGCACGGGTACATTTTAATCCTGACAATGCCTTTGATGCTGAAGGCCTGACCCTTCTGACCCAGGAAACAGAACGTCGTCGCCGCGAACGCAACGAAGTTGAGCAGGATGTTGAAGTGGCCATCAGGGAAAAAAACCGGGATGCCCTCTCCCGACGTCTGGAGATTGAACAGCAGGAAGCCTTCATGACTCTGGAGCAACAACAACGGGTAAAAACCCGTACGGCAGAGCAGAGTGCCAGTATTGCTGCTATTGAAGCTGAACGACGTCGTGAAGCAGAATCCGCGCGAATTCTGGCTGAACGTAAGATAGAGGAAGCCGAAATCGAACGACAGCAGATAGTGCGTACCCGCCAGGTCGAAGCCGAACGGGAAGTGGCCATACGGGAAATTGAGCAACAGCAGGCAACCGAAATCGCCAGCCAGGCCAGAGCCATTGCCGTGGCGGCAAAATCGGAAGAGCAGTCACAGGCAGAAGCCCGGGCAAGTAAAGCACTGGCTGAGGCCGTACAGGCCCAGCAGGATGTGGAAACCACCCGCCAGACTGCGGAGGCCGACCGTACCAAACAGGTTGCCCTGATTGCTGCTGCTCAGGAAGCTGAAACGAAAGCGGTTGAACTGACGGTTCGCGCACAGGCTGAAAAAGAAGCAGCCGAACTCCAGGCAGCAGCAATTATTGAACTGGCGGAGGCCACCCGTCAGAAAGGTCTGGCAGAAGCAGAAGCACAGCGCGCACTGAACGATGCCATTAACGTGCTTTCGGATGAGCAGACCAGCCTCCGCTTCCGTCTTGCCCTGCTGGATGCATTACCTGCCGTCATAGAGAAGTCCACAGAACCAATGAAATCCATTGACGGTATTAAAATCATTCAGGTGGATGGTCTGAATGGCGGTGTTACCCGCGGTAAAACAGCAACAACCGACATAAGTGGCGGAAATCTCGCTGAACAGGCAGTAACCGCCGCTCTGGCTTACCGTACACAGGCTCCGCTCATCGACTCCCTGCTGAAAGAGGTGGGTTTATCCGGTGAAGGACTTACAGCCCTGACACGTCCACTGGTCATGCCTGCCCCGGAAAAGGTTCCGGATGTCAGCGAACCGGTAACCGCTCCGGATAACTCAGAACCACAACAGGTTTAATCCCCGTGCCGGAATTTTTCCGGCATCTTTTTCACAAAGAATGCCCTCACGGGATATTCTGGTTTAAAAGAGGATTGAAAATGTCCGCAGAAAAATTCAGAGTTGTCATATACACCAATACATGTGAAAAGAAAGTCAGTTATATTCCTGCAACAGAAGATATAAACATCGCTATAATGCCATTTCAGACGGCAGACAATGGCTTAATTATTGTGTGTCAGAACTCCCGTATAATACGACGCAAAGAGCGTATTCCCGGAAGCAGCTGTGAATGGAAAGATGTGACATTAGCACCAAAATCCAGAAACCGCGTTCAGTTATAGCCTGACAGCCTGCTTTTCATCCCCCATAAAAGGGGGTAAAAATTAAATATTTCACAAGCGCGATATTTTTCAGGAATGCAGATTATTTTCTGTTATGACCAATTGAGAAACAGGCATGAGAACAATCACAACACGTGAACAATTATTAATTAATGGGAGAGTCCACGAAAGAATCGCCACACATATAGTTACAGGAGCTCATGGGTATGAAACGCTTTGCACAAATGGCTATAACGTCAGATACAACAAGGCGCAGCAACTGGTTGAAAGCTGCGAAAAAATAGCTGAAGGTAAACTACCTGTTACCTGTCCTGTCTGTTTCACCATATGGCAGGATGTACACAGATTCACCCACGTTGACTTTGACACACAATCGGGGAAAAGTGATTTTATTGATACCTGCCATTCGGAGATCATAACCGGACATGTTTCAATAACAGGCAAGAAATAAAATAATGTTCCAGTTCTGAAAAACAATATCACTTGTTTTCTGGAAACTATCATTTGCAGCAGGACGTTTTTCTTTTTATATTTCCGGAACCGGAATGTTTTAGTTTTCATAATCACCCCGAACATGAATGTTCATCATCAATATCCTGATGAAATTATATTTATCTGAAGACCTGTTACCAGCCACCTGTCTTATACCGTAACCCGATACATACCGGATTTATTCTATGAAAAAGAAATCACTTACACTCCTTCTGCCGTCATTACTCAGCGGCTGTACGGCATTTAATGCCACGCCTGTTCCTGACACCACGCCTCCGGCTCTGGTGTTCGTCGACGGACAAATTCGCGAAAGCGCTGCCATTATCGCCCATACGCAAAAACGTCTGCTTCCGCCACCGGTGACCCGCCCTGTGACGCCGCCCCGCCCGACAACAACAGCGACGCCCACAACCGCAGTCAGCAGCCAGAGTACCGCACTGCCTCCCCGTCCGCTCCTTCAGGCCACACAGCTGCCCGCACTGGTTATGACCGGTAAACCCGGTCAGTCATCCGTCGTTTATTTACGTGAGGCACATCAGCGCTCCGTCAGTGACTGGATACGCCAGTTGCTACCACCCGGCTGGCAGTTCCGGCAACAGAACGCTGCCATACCGGCACTGAACAAACGCCTCCCCGTCTGGTCCGTTAATGACCAGTGGCACCGGGCACTGAATGCGCTGCTGGCCGGCCAGCAGCTTTACGGACATATGGACTGGAACAGGAAAATACTGACTGTCACGACCTCTGCAACACCGCCGGTCGACGTCACGGCACCGCAGGGTTCACAGAAAGCTGCTGATACACCGCGTAATCCGTTCAGGGGCAGCGCCGCAACGCCGGCAGGCCCGACACCAGTGACACCTGCCGTCAGCGTTTCCCGGGCTCAGACCACCACCGGGACATCCGGAACTCCAGAGAGCAGAACAACCACGCCAGCCCCGGTGGCCACGAAACCGGTAGTGCCACCACAGCAGAAGGTCATACCGCCACGGCAGTGGAAAATGGAAAAGGGGACCACCCTGAAAGACGGACTGGCCCGCTGGACATCATCCGAAAAATGCCCGCACGGCACATGGACACTGCGCTGGGAAACACCTGTCAACTACAGCATCGATGCCCCTCTGGTTTTCACCGGCAGTTTCCGCCAGGCGCTGGAGCAGCTCTTTGCACTCTATACCCCGGCTGAAAAACCGCTGTATGCCCGGACCAGCACTGCACAATGCCTGCTCCGTGTGACAGACCGCCCGCAGGAATAACCTATGGGATGGGTTACGGGTTTCATTATGGTCATTATGGCCATTGGTAATTTCTGGTTCCACAGTCACCTCAGCCGTACTGTGCACCATCAGCAGACCGCTGAAATCACACAGCAGGCTGCAGACTTTATTCGTTATATGAATGCCATCAACGATTACCTGTATCAGCACCCTGAACGACGTGCTGCCGGTGGTCAGCTCACGTCAGCACAGCTCGGTCTGCCCGCCACGAAAAACGTCAGCCACCTCATCAGTCAGCAGCGCGTTTTTGTCTGGGCAAAAGAAAAACCCGGCCTTATGGGTGCCCTCCTGGAACAAAGTGGTGATTCGGCCCTGCTTGCCAGAGTGGAAAACGGTCGCCTCCTGGACACCCGTGGGCGGCGTATTTCCATCACGCTCCCTGCTGTGATCCCCGATCAGGTCATCATCTGGATGAATTAGGCCGGACTCTGAATAACTCACGGATTTATCTATGAACAAAAAACTTCTTGCTATTATGATTGCAGCCACTCTGCTGCAGGGCTGTACCAGTTTCCGACAGGCAGAGAACACCAGAAAAGACGCCGTTGCTGAACAACAACGGGCCCGGGAAATGATCGCTGAGCTGCGAAACCGGACACCGGTTGTAAAGGAATCCCCACGTCAGTGGATCAATCCCCGTCCGGTCACGGATAAAAACCCCGGTAATGCGGTGCCCGGCTGTCCGATTATCATTAACACCCGGCAGAGCATCACCCTTCAGCAGGTGGCCCAGCGGATCTCGGAAAACTGTCATATTCCTGTAAGGATCACCCCTGATGTACAGGCGTATCTGAGCGTGACCACCTCCGGCAGTACGCAGCAAATCCAGGGCACAGTACCACCGCCGGATACCGGCGGTATGGTTCCACTGGCCGCCATAGGCAGTTCTGACACGACACTTCCCCGCCTGCAGGGAAATACGGCGTCACTTCCTGAACTGAAGGCTTCAGGACTGACATCACTGCTGAATGCGGTCGCTTCCCGTCTCGGGATTTCCTGGCGTTATGATGGTTCACATATCACGTTCTATTATCTTGATACCCGGACCTTCCCGGTGACCTATATGGACAGCCAGGTTGCCTATAATGCCACCGTGGTCAGCGGTACCATGTCATCAAATGGCTCATCAGGTGGAACAGCATCGGATGCCATTTCCGGTGATGCCAGTAATACCCAGACCACCACCGTGGATATGAAATCTGCGCTGTATCAGGATGTGAAAAATGCTGTCTCATCAATGCTGACGCCGGGTATTGGTCGCATGTTCATGTCGACGGGCTTTATCACCGTCACGGACACCCCACAGGTACTGGAAACGGTCCGGACGTTCATTGAAAAACGCAATGAAGAAATGAAGCGCCAGGTGGTGCTGAATGTGGAAATTCTGAGTATCCGGAAAACCCGTAATGAGCAGGCAGGTATCGACTGGAACGCAGTCTTCAGCGACAGAACGCTGGGACTGAGCCTCGGCAGCACATTCACCAGTGCAGCCAGCGATACCGTCACTGGTGGTGTTTCCATTGTGAACGGGAAACTCACCGGTTCAAAAGCCTTCCTGAAAGCACTCTCTTCCCAGGGAGATGTCAGTGTGGTAACCCGGAATTCCGCCGTGACCAAAAACCTGACCCCGGTACCGATGCAGATTGCCAATCAGCAGAGCTACATTGAGAGTGTGACGACGGATACCACCGCCAATGTCGGCTCATCCACCTCCCTGAATGCGGCCACTATCACCACCGGTTTTAATATGACCCTTCTGCCGTTCATTCTCCCGGACTCACAGACACTGCAGCTGCTCTATTCCATGAGTCTCTCCGACAAACCGGTTATTGAGAATTACGAGAGTGGTGGAAGCAAAGCCCAGCTGCCGAATGTGGATCTGAAAACCATCAACCAGACAGTGGACCTGAAATCCGGGCAGACAGTCATTATCAGTGGCTTCCAGCAGTCAGGGCGTCGCAGTGGAAAACAGGGTGTCGGCACACCGGGATTCTTCGGTCTTGGCGGTGGGATCAACAGTGAAAACGACGACACCATTCTCGTGGTGCTGATCACGCCCAATATCATCTGATTTGCAGAAGGAGGACTATCGTGACAGATATTTCACCGACAGAGCGACAGGTGTTTCCGCTGACGGCAGGACGGAATGTATTTCTTGCCGGAATGGACTGGAAAACACTGCCCGCAAGCCATAAAAACCCCCGGACGTTTGCCCGCAGCCTGGGGGCAGTACGCTATATTTCCTGTGAGTATCTCAGTACGGAAGATACCGATCGTCACATCATGGTTGCAGCCGTCAGCCAGAATACACTCCCCAAAGGCAGCCGCAGGTATTTCTCTCTCGCCATGCTTATCCTGCCCCTGCTCGAGCCAGGAGGATACGCTATCGTTGAACTGTCACAGGCAAACGATACAGAACTTTATGGTTTTGTTTCTGCTGTTGACGGCATCCTGGTCAGTGACCTGGTGGGAACCCGGGAGGAAATCAGGGAGGCCCGGGAAATATTCCTCACCATTAACAGCGCGCCTGAACACGGCTGGACATGTTATGAACCGCCCTCGTTTAACGGGCCTGACGGCAGAGGTCCCCTGCCACTGGAAACCCTGACAGGTGCAGGGAAATATCCGGCAGAAGCACGCCTTCACCCCGTATCCCGTGGGCCACAGCTTATTCCGGTATTACTCATACTCACCCTTCTGGGTACTGCATGGTATGGCTGGCAGTACTATGAACGCCTGAAGGCAGAAAAAGCAGCACTTGCTGAAGCGGCACAAAAAGCCGCAGAGGAACGGATCACACCACCGTGGCTGAGTATGCCGGAAACCGGAGATTTTATCCGGGGATGCAGTGACGTATGGTCACGCCTGCCGGTGTCGGTCGCCGGCTGGCGATATTCACTCGCCGAGTGTGCTGCCACCGGGAACAGCGGCAATCTGCGTGCATCATATACAAACATCGCCGGGACGACAGTGACCGCATTCAGCCAGCGGGTCAGGGAAATTTTCAGCATCCGGCCGTTTATGGTTATGCCGGACGGGAATAGCGGTGGTTTTGCCCTGCCGGTCACCTTCAGTATGCCTGAAACTCCCGTTGCCGTTGAGGCATTACCGGAAAACACCCTCCTGCAGGAACGGCTGACCACACTCGCCCGGTCGATGCAGCTGAAAATGGACTGGCAGGAAGTCAGCAACAGCTTCACCGATGAAGACGGAAATACCATCCAGCCCCCCTGGAAGGAGTATGACCTGCAGATACTGACGACACTTCCGGCGCACCAGGTGGCAGAGCATTTCAGTGAACCCTCCGTCCGTTTTATCTCCGTAACAAGGCAACTGGAAGAGGGTCGTTTCCGTTATCAATTCACAGGTAAATATTATGTCCAGTAAAACAAAAGCTCTTCTGCTTTCCGTCCTGATCCTGCCGACAACGGTCGCGGCCAGCACCATCAGCAACATGCAACAGAATAACCGGCAACTCCAGGTGGAACAGATTCAGGAAGAAACTGCACTGTATGAAGCCATGCTGGCAAGAGAAAAGGTGCGACATGAACTCAGAACCCTGGAGCAGGGAGAACCAGCTGAGCCTGTGCATTCACAGGAAAGCAGTTCAGCCGTCACGACAGATACCCCTGCCCCCATTACCGGTATTCCCCGGCTGACAGAGATATCCGGAGTTCACCCCCAGATAACCGCCAGGATACAACTGCCGGGCGGACAAACTGCTGATGTAAAAGAAGGGCAACACATTCCCGGCACCACATTCCGCGTGGAAAAGATCACCACTGACAGTGTTGTCCTTGAACAAAATGGTATCAGAACAACACTACAACCCTGACTCAGTGCCGCCATTTACAGCCGGCTGTCGGAACAGATTATTCCCCCGGCCCTTAATCACAAAAAAATCGTTTCCGGGTACCGCTGCCCGTAAGGAGATTTTATGCTGGCACCTGCAGACCAGCCACCTGATGACATTCTGGAATACGTGGTTGTTGATACAGATAAAACAGGACAAATTCATGTCAGAGTGGTGGAAGGAAAAAAACACCTTCGTGCCGTCCAGGATTATCTGACCCGCCTGTGCTCCCGCTATCCGGGTAAAGTATCCCCGTTTGAGTTCACCACACTTGATGTGATCGCCCGACTCAGGCAGGAGACGGTCATTTCCGGGGTGGAAAACGGAATTAACCCCGTACAGCAAAAAATGCTCGGGTATATCAGCCATGCGGCCACCCTCAGCGCCTCAGATCTTCACATCACGCCGGGGCGTGACAGTACGGATTTCACGTATCTGGAGGCCCGTGTCCACGGAGAGCTGGAGCTGCTCGATATCGTCAGAAAAGATGAGGGGCTGGAATTACTGGGGGCCACCTATTCCGGAATGACTGACGTCATAAAGGGAACACAGTTTGATCCCGGTGTCCCCCAGGATGCCCGTCTGGCTGAAAGATTCCTGAAACTGGCCGGACTGTTTGGTGCGCGCTACTCCCACTATCCGTGTGTGGGCGGACTCTATGCCGTACTGCGTCTGATCAAGGATGACAGTCAGCATATACCGACATTCAGTATGCTGGGGTATCACCCTGAGCAGGAGCGCGCTGTCCGAAGGATGCTGCAGCGACCGGAGGGCATCGTGATCCTCTCTGGCCCCACCGGTTCCGGAAAATCCACCACGCTGAGGACGGCTTCTGCCGCCTATCTGGAACAGTATGGCTTCAACGATACCGGAGGGATCCTGCTCCCCCGGCGACGTCTGTTCACAATAGAATCACCACCAGAGGGGCGTATCCCCGGTGCAATTCAGACGGCCGTTATGGATACCGCTCAGGGCTGGGTCGATTCTGTTAAGTCCGCCCTGCGCCTTGATCCTGACGCTATCCTGAACGGGGAGATACGTGACCATGCCTCCGCCATCACGGCGATAAAAGCCGCCATGACCGGTCACCTGATGCTGACCACCCTTCATGCTAACGACCCGATAAATATTCTTGAGCGTCTGGAAATGGAGGGCGTTCAGGCAAGGATGATTGCAGATCCGCAGTTATTTATCGGCCTGCTCAGCCAGCGTCTGGTTCAGGTGATATGTCCCCACTGCCGCCTCCCCTGGCATGAGGTGGAGAGCTCCCGGACGGATGAAGAACGACGCCTGGTGGAAAACTTCTGCCAGCCCGATGCCGTGTATCTTCGTAACCATAACGGCTGCCCACACTGCTGGCGTGGAGTGAACGGCCGGACCGTCATTGCAGAAGTGATTTCCCCGGATGCGAAGTTTTTCCAGATTTACCGGGAAAAAGGCCGGATTGAGGCAAAAACCTACTGGCACCGGGAGCTCGGCGGTATGACACGAAATCAGCACCTGCTGGGCAAAATCAACAGTGGTCAGGTCGATCCGCTGGCTGCGCATTACATATCCCCTGTAGACGAGGACAGCTATACGCTGCTGCACTGATATGAAAATTCTGGAAAGACTCAACAATACGGAACTGGAACTGTCCGGCCTTAACCGCTGGCTGGGCAAAAAGACGTTCAGGCGGACTACGTTTTACGAGTCCCTTGCAGGCATGATCCGGGACGGCACACCGGTTATGCGGGCACTGGAGTTCATCTGCGATGTGGAAACGGATTTTGGTAAAAAGAAAGGGCAGTCCGGCCTGTATTTTCTGGCGACAGACTGTATCGCCAGCATACGCAGCAGTGGTCAGCTCTCTCCGGCCCTGAAGGACTGGGTACCCAAAGATGAAATTGCCCTGATCCGTAACGGTGAAGAACGAGGTGATATCGCTGAAGCCATGTTTCAGGTCGTCAAAACGGCAAAAGGACGACAGGAGATGATTAGCAGTCTGGTGAGTGTCTGCCTCTATCCGCTCATCCTGCTGACACTCTGTGTGGTGAATATGTATAACGTTCATACCCGGGTTATTCCGATGATCAGCGCCTTTGCACCGGAAGAACGCTGGTCAGTACAGATGGTCATTCTGGCCAAATCCTCCGGACTGGTTATCGGTTATGGTTTGTGGCTGCTGGCAGGACTGCTGCTGCTGGCAATTCTCATCAGGATGTCATTCAGTCTGTATACCGGTCCCCGACGACGGTATCTTGATCGCATCCCGCCATGGTCCCTGTATCAGACTTTCCATGGCGTGAATTACCTTTTTAATATTTCATCCATGCTGCAGATAAATATTCCTTTATCTCATGCCCTTACCAGAATAGAAAAACATGCAGAACATAACCGATGGTTAAAATCACGAATAAGTGCTATCAGAAAAAATGTCTTATCCGGTCAGTCACTGGCACTGGCCATGAAAAACTGTGGTTATGACTTTCCGTCAAAATCCTGTGTGAATAATCTTCTTTTAAATTCAGAAAGGGAGGACAGTGTTGCCAGTATGGCGCTTTATGCAGACCGCTGGCTGGAAGAAGCAAAAAAGAATGTCAGAAAAAGCGGCATTATTATTACTGCTATATCAGGTCTGCTGGTATTTCTCTTCATCATCAATATGGTCAGTGCCATTTACGGCATCAGTGACATGCTGAAGCAGTAAACACAGCATCCTTTATATTCCCCTCGATCCAAATTCTGTTTTACCAATCTCAGGAGCTAATATGAGCGTCATAACCTCTTCGTATTCAGAACATAATATTCGTCACCTTCAGAACGATGATAAAGGCATGACCCTGCTGGAAGTTCTCGGTGTTCTGGTCGTCGCTGCCATTGTTATTGGTGCCGTGATGGGACTGATGTCCGATACCCTGTCCTCTTCAGACAACCAGAAGGAACTCAAAAACCTGCAGACAATCGCCACCAAAATGAAAGCCCAGAAATTCCAGGGGCAGTATACAGGTACTGACTACGTCAAAATCCTGACCGAAAGTGGTGGCCTGCCTGCCGATATGATCGCCGGTGGTAATAAGGCGAAAAATGCCTGGGGTGGTGCGGTAACCATCAAAGTCAGTTCAGATAAATACTCCTACGTTATTGAATCCAGCAATGTGCCGAAGAAAAACTGTATTGATCTGGTCACCAGCCTGCGCAGTTCATCCATGTTTACAAAAATCAACGGCAATGTGACGAATAAAGTTGACCCGTCTACAGTATGTAACGCAGATAAAACTACTATCAAACTGGAAACCAACAGTTAATCATTCATCAGCGCCCGCCCGGGCGCTTTATTTAAGGTCACTGTATGAACAGGTTATTTATCCTGACAGTGATTTTTTCACTGTTATGCTCACTTCCTTCCGCACAGGCATCCCCACAGGACAAACAATATGATCGTTGTTTTATTACCGCCGGAAAACGTTATTCCATTGATCCAGGATTACTCAAAATTATTGCCCGCAGGGAAAGCAGTCTGAATCCCCGGGCCATTAATCATAACAGGAATGACAGAGGAAAAATTATCAGTACCGATTACGGGATAATGCAGATTAACTCCACACATATTCCCGGGCTGAAAAAAATGGGCATTATCCGGAGTGAGAAAGATCTGTTGAATAATGTCTGCCTGAATATTCAGACCGGAGCATGGATCCTCGCCCGGCATTTTCAGCGATGCGGCGTAAACTGGGAATGCCTCGGCAGTTATAACGCCGGCTTCAGTAAAAGTAACACTCACCGCCGGATGAAATACGCCCGGCAGATTTACAGCGCTTACATGCAGGGACGTTAGTCCGGGAGAACTGCCATGCTCCAGATAATCCCGGCACTGCTGGTCGCCATAACCGTGGTAATACAGTGTCTGGCCGTTCAGATGAGTCTCTATCGACTCTCCCGGATGAATGCCCGCCCCCCTCACCATGGGCTGGCGCTGATGAGCGGGATGCTTGCAGCTGCCGCCATTATCCTGCGTCTTTATCAGAATGACAGCGCTGTCGGGGTGCTGTTTATGACGATAATGACCGGATGTATGACACTGATGACCCTGACGGATGCTGCATCCTGCCGTCTTCCCCGGCCCTTCACCATCATGTATCTGATAAGCGGCAGCGCATTTCGTCTCTGGCAGGGAGACTGGCTGACAGGCCTGTGCAGTGCAGGGTTCTGGTTCCTGCTGTTGCTTCTGTTCAGGCAATACACCTCTTACCGCAGGAAAACAGAAACCATAGGCCTGGGCGATGTTTTTCTGATTGCCGGTATTGCCATCTGGTCCCCGCCGGGAGACATCCCCTGGATTGTCGCAACGGCAGCAGGCGGAGCCTTACTTTATCTGTGGTGTAACAGACAACGACGCATTACCAGAGAACTTCCCTTTGGGCCGTTTCTCTGCGCGTCACAGTACGCATTTACTTTTTATCCCGGTGGCCTTTGGTAATACCGGAGGGAACGACTATGCAAAAAGACAACGATAAAGGTTTTGCACTTCTTGAAATTCTGGGAGGACTGGTTGTCATCAGCCTGCTCATGCCGCTGTTCTGGTCTTACATTGAAGACTACCTGAATGAAATGCGCAACCAGAGCGCCGCATTTCATGCAGATGCCTACAATACTGCAGCCAGGACCTACATCGCCGATAACAATGCCCGCCTGCATAGCGGAACGCTTCCTGCCACCTTCACGGCGGATGAGTTAATCCGGAAAGGATATCTGAAGGGTCTTAACCGCTCGCCCTTTGGGCAGAGTTATACCACCGGCATCCGTCGTAACACGAGTACCGGTCGTCTGGAGGCCCTGACCTGCTCCACCGGAGGGGAGAATATCAAAGACGATGCCCTGCGCAGTATCGCCAGCCTGCTCCCCGGTCTGGGCGGATTTATAGGAAAAAATGGCACAGCAACCGGTGTTTTTGGTGGATGGACAGATAAACCCGGCGACTATGGACTCAGCTGCAATGGCGGGCACATCGCCATCGTAATGATGGGTGATGACCTGCAGGAAAGCGATCGCCTGTATCGCTTTCAGGTACCGGGACGACCGGAGCTGAACCAGATGAACACGGCCATCAATATGGGAGGGAACAACCTGAACAATGCAGGAAACGTCAATGGACAAAGTGCAACACTGAAAGGTGATGTTACAAGCGAAAACGGCTGGTTAATCACCAAAAATGATAAAGGCTGGAAGAACATCACCTATGGTGGCGGTTTTACGATGACAGACAGCCAGTGGATACGCGCAGTCGGTGGTAAAGGAATTATAACCACAGGGGAAATCAAAGGAGGAAAAGTCAGTGGGGGGACAGTCCGGTCTGACGGTCGCCTTTCCACAGGTGAGTATTTACAGCTGGATAAAACAGCCGTAGCAAATACAAAGTGTTCACCAGATGGACTTGTAGGCCGCGACAGCAAAGGGGCAATACTTTCGTGCCAATCCGGTGTGTGGGTTGGCTTTGAATCCTACCCTGTGGGAAGCCCTATCCCGTGGCCATCTGCCACTCCTCCACAAGGCTATCTGTTGATGAACGGCCAGTCGTTTTCCTGTTCCCGGTATCCTCAGCTTGCCCGTGCTTATCCTAGCTGTAAGTTACCCGATCTGCGCGGTGTTTTTATCCGTGGCTGGGATAACGGGAAGGGACTTGATGGTGATCGGAACAGACAGCTCCTGAGTTATCAGGCCGATCAATCAGGCGTCTATCACGAACGTGGCGGATGGCTGAAAGGGCATCATAGTGGTATGCCATACTGGGCACAGGGGAGTACCACAGAAATGCGTCCCAAAAACATTGCATTCAACTACATTGTTAAAGCCAGCTAGGGACTCACATCTGATAGGCATACACAGAGAAAACACCGTTACCACAGGCGTAATTTTGTGTTGGTCTGGAGATGATTTGATATGACGCTCCCACTGGCACGGCAAATGAAATAAATCTCCGGGCATATCAGCTGGTCAGCAAACTCGATGCCAGGCGTAAACAGACCAGCAAAATTTCCCCTTATTTTGTTCCCTACCCTGCAACTGTCGGGTGCAGAAACGGGCTGTTTGTCGTGACACTGCACGATTTCGACCTTGAAACCCGTGCAGAAACCCGGGGACTGGCAATATCTCATGCCAGCATGCTCAGTCACCTCCTGTCCGAATCCTTTTCATTCGCCCTTAAAACAGAGTTGCAAACACTCTTGAAACACACTCGATCATAACGATCGAAATAACTCGCTTCCGTTTAAAAAACACTCTCTTTAGACTCAATTTATGAACAAAACACGCTGACCCGCATGGAGGTGAAATGAAAACTGACAGCACAGGTATTGCCGCCCGTATGATGCTCTCCCTGGACAGGGAGCGAATTTGCGAATGCCTGCTCAGTCATCGCCAGCTGCAGTCCACACCCCTGCAGGTTCGTTATCCGCAGGGAGTCAGGGATGCCCTTGGTATCATGAGCGAACAGCTTTCTCTTTCCGTCTCTGACCTGACGCGTATCCTGGTCGAAGACGCGTTAAGTGAAATGTTTCTTCCTGCAGATAACATCGTCCGCCGTCTTCTCAGCAGGATGGAGCACATCATGCAGGCACATGATATCAGCGCAACAACGATGGCTGCATTACTGGCCCCCTGGAATATCCGCCCTGCCGTCTTCCGGGAGCCGGACAGACTCACTGACTATCTGACCGGGGAGATTCTTGCAGCACTGGCTGACTGGTTTTATCTCAGTCCGGAATGGCTGAACGGCAGGGTGCATTATCCACTGTATCGTCCGGGAGACTGGCCAGCCACACAGGAGATATTCTGCAGGATTATTTCAGCCCGCGAGAATATGGACATTATTCTCTGGCATGGTTTTCCGTTTGCCGGAACGCATTCCGGAGAATATTGCGGCGTTCTGCTCAGGCAGAAAAAAGAAATTAATAACACCATTATTTATCCGGTACTTTCGTTATATCCGGCCAGAATGGATATAGAAAAAGAAGGCTGGTTTCAGATGGCACGAAAAATATCTCCGGATATCCCTGTTCGCGCCGTAACACTCACTCCGGCACAGGCAGAATATCTGATAACAGGAAAAATATTACCCACTGCGTTATTCAGGGTTCCGTTATCCCCCTGGTAATAATACTGAGCAATAAACCGGAATAATACACCAACTGTTTTTAATGGCACAGCCGTGCCCTCTGTTGTTATACCCAAAATACCTCAATACAGGAAACTGAAATGATGATGAAAAAGCATATTACCCGTACTCTCATCGCGTCTGCCGTTTTATTTTCCTTTAATTCGACTGCAGCAACGTCATATTTTGAAGCCCGCAATGATGCGATGGGAGGAACGGGGGTTGCCTCCTCTCACTATGGTGTGGCACCACTGGCAAACCCGGCACTGCTGACAAAATCCGGTGCAAAAGATGACTTCAGTCTTCTGCTTCCGTCCGTGGGTGCGCAGCTGTCCGATCCGGGTAATATCGCCGACAACGCCGACAAAATCAGCGATGACTGGAAAGCCTTCGACCGTGCCGTCGACAGCCACTCCGGGGTACCGCAGACAGCGGCCCGCCTGAAAGAGAGACTGCAGGACTTCCGGAACACCCATGCCAGCGCACAGGCCGGGGTATCTGCTGTGGCGGCCCTTCCCGGTGATACCCTCGCTGCTGCACTGATGCTGAAAACGCTCGGGACTGTCAGCGTCGACGGTAAAGTCAGCGATGCCGACCTGAACTATCTGGAAAGCATTGCAGACAGTGGCAGCCAGGATGTGGATAAAAACAGACTGACCTCACAGGCTTTTGCCCGTGCCGCACTGATCACCGATGTGGGCGTTGCGCTGGCCACTGAACTGGAAACGGCCGGACAAAAATGGTCACTGGGCTTCACACCAAAATTCCAGCGTGTTGACCTGTTTAACTACAATACGCTGATCAAAAACTATGACAGCAGCGCATTCAAAGGTGACCGTTACCACAACACCCAAAACGGTATTAACGCTGATATCGGTGCCAGCATGGACCTGGATGACAACTGGACGCTGGGTCTGGTCGCACAGAACCTGATCCCACGCAGCATTGAGACCAAAGAGGTACATGGTGTCACTGAAACCTTCAGGATCCGTCCGCAGGTAACAACCGGCGTATCATGGCACAACGACATGTTCACCACGGCACTGGATGTGGATCTGACCCCGGCCAGCGGCTTCACATCAGACAGCAAACGTCAGTTTGCCGCCGTTGGTGCTGAGTTTAATGCCTGGAAATGGGCACAGTTACGTACCGGTTACCGCCAGAATCTGGCCAGCAACAACGGCAGTGCATTCACTGCCGGGATTGGGCTCTCACCGTTTGATGTGATTCACATTGATGTCGCCGGCCTCGTGGGCACCGACAACAACTACGGTGCCATTGCTCAGTTACAGTTCACCTTCTGATTATCACGCCCCGGGACGCCCGGGGCTTCTGACCTGAATCTGCTCGTTTCCGCTCTTCTGGCCACTCACCGCCAGTCCTGTTCATTATTTTCCGGATAAAACCATGCAAAAAAAACGTATCACCCTTGCAGGGGGAGTTGCCATGCTCTGTCTGAGCGGCTGTCATCTTCCCCCGGATAATACCGCACCGGCCAGGAAGTACGGTGCAGCTTCTGAAGTCGCTGTCACACGACATGCACAGTATCAGTTGTGGGAGCAGGGCACGTATTCTGCAGCCCTGCCTTCCCGCCAGCCCGGAGGCAGCCTGCAGGCTCACAGCGGGCGGGTTTCCTTTGACTGGGAAGGCGATGCTCTGGAGCTCCTGAGCGAGCTGGCCCGTCTGCGAGGACAACAGTTCAGTTACAGCGGCGTGCGTCTTCCCCTGCCCGTCTCACTCCATGTACGCGATATGACCTTCGCTGATGCCCTTCGTCTCACAGAGGCCCAGACTGCCTGGCGGGCAGTCCTCTCACAGTCAGCCGGGCGTTTACATCTTTCCTATATGCCAACGGAGAAAAAATGAAAAAACAGGTCTGTCTCCTGCTGTCCGGGCTCCTGCTGGCAGGCTGTGCCGGACAGCACCATCGCCCCCCTGCCGGTATGGCAGGCAATTTACCACCGCCGGATCTCCGGGCATGGCTGACGCCCACTGACAACCAGGATGACGGCATTTCAGACACCCGTCGCCAGATGCTCACGGACGCCGGACGAACGCTGGGATTCCGTGGCGGAAAAGCACAGCGCTCATGGGAACTGATTCAGGCACTGAATGCCCGGGAAAGTACACTGAATGCCCTGTATGACTTCCGTCCCCTTATCAGCAGGGAAGGCTGGCTACCCCCTGTTATTGATGAAGCGCAGGATGTTGCTCACATTCAGCCTGACCAGATAAGAACCGCGTCCCGTGTCTGGACCATCCTGCGCCCCGAACGTTTTGTCAGTAACCCGCCGGGCTGGCGTGACTGGCTTCTGCGGGGGCTTTCCACTACCGCCACCCCGGGAACTGAGGGCCGTGTTGTACCGGAAGACCGCGCACAGCGCAGACTCTGGGAAAACGCACTCCGCCAGGGCTGGCAAGAAGGCCGTGACAACGCTGACCTCACCCTGGAAGCCAACCAGAAACGCCTGACCCGGGATTACCGGGGAATGATGCTTTATGCCCTGCTCTGGCGTCAGGGCATGATCACACGCCCGGATGTGACTGAACAGCGGCAGACCGTCACCGGTAACGGCAGGAAACTCATCACCGGAGACCACGTCCGCCGTCTGAAGACACACGCGGAATTCACCCTGCAGAAATCACGCTGGCGTCCGGTCGTCAGCACGGAAGGAGCCCCCGATGAAATTACCCGATGAGTTCGGCACATTCCCTTTCGCCCGTTTCACGGCCGAAGAGTTTCGCTATTTTTTTGCCTGGTGTGCCCGACACCGCGTCAGTGATATCGATCTGACAGGCGGCTCACCGGTATCTGTCAGTCGCTTTGGACGGCGGGTACGTTCGTCCGCACATCCTCTGCCGTCCTCCATCATGATGGCGCTGAGTGATGAATTGTTTGGACGGGAAGTCCTTCCCCGGGTGCTGTCCGGTCATCCCGTGGACCGTACCATTCAGGTCAGCGGTGATGCCTCCGGTCGCTACGGTCTGCAACGGGGGCAGCGTGTTCGCCTGCGCTGTCATCTGATTCAGGGAACATCAGCAACAGAAGAAAAAGTAATCTCCGTCACCATGCGGGTGATCCCGTCCGATATTCCGGACATCCTCACCATGAATATTGAACCGGACCTGCTGGATGCCATGCTCCGGAAAACCGGTCTGGGTTTCATCTGCGGAGAGACCGGCTCCGGTAAATCCACACTGGCAGCGGCACTGTACCGCTACATTCAGACGCATTTCCCCGACCGCAAAACGGTGACCTATGAAGATCCGGTGGAATACATTCTGGGGGGAGAGAATGACCTTCTGCCACCCCATCAGGCCGAAATCGGGCGTGATGTGGAAAGTTTTGCGGCAGGACTTCGCTCTGCCGTTCGCCGTAACCCGGACATCATCGGTATCGGTGAAATCAGGGATTATGAAACGGCAGATGCAGCCGTCCAGGCAGGTAACACCGGTCACTTCTGCATCGGCACCATGCACACCAAATCACCCGGTGAAACCTTTGCCCGGCTGCTGGGGTTATTTCCACCGGAAATCAGGGATTCAATGGCAGCCGCCACCCTTTCCCTGGTGCAGTTCATTCTGGTGCAGGTCCTGGTCAGAACAAATGACGGTGGCAGACAGGCCGTCCGGGAATACATCGTCATAACTGACGAACTGCGTGATACGCTCTCCCGGCAGTCCCATGCGACATGGGGGCATTACATTGATGAAATCATTCGCAAGGAAAAACGGCGGATACGGGATCAGGTTCTGACCATGTATCAGACGGGCAGCATTGAGGCATCAGAAGCTGCGCTCTTCATCCCGGCCGGAGAATTCCCCAAATGAAACGCGAAGGCTTCTGGCGGGATGTCACTCCGCCACTGAATATTTATGGTGTCCCGTTGCCGTTTACCATGATTTACCTGCTGCTGTTTCCGTATCCGTCAAAAACAACATTCTGGGTGTGCAGCGGCATTCTGCTGTTTTTTGTGCTCCTGGGGTACTCAGGATGGACTGTCCGGACGCTCTGCCGGCGTCTGTACAGCCTGGTGCAGGGTAAACAGGCGTCAGGCCGTCCCTGGTGGTACCGGCATCGCACAGAATTACCCCGTGAATGGCGCGGAACGGAATAACCCTCTTTTGTTCATCATCCCGGCGTATCACAACGCCCTCATCTTTAATCCCCGGAGAACGACATGAAGTCCAGATATCGAACCTGGCTTGCTGTCCCGCCTGAGGAGACAGAAGCCGTAAAAAATGCAGTTCCCCCGTTAAATGGCCGCAAAGCTGTCGCATGGGATCCAGAAAAAAAGCTCTGGTATGCCCGGGCGGGTACCGAACTTTCACTGCTGGAGCGCTGGTTACCCCGGCCACAGGAACTGTCGATGGATGCCGGCGATCCGGTCACTGAATTTGCTCAGGTCCTGGAAAACGCCGGGCTGGTTATTCAGGGATTGCCACAGATGGACGGAGCCATACACAGAGTGGCCACCCGGGATGACAAAAAAGGGGCCAAAAGTGGCGCATACAGGGCCTATCTTGATGGTCGTCCCGCCGGCTGGTACCGCGACTACCGAAGCGCCGATGACAGTCCCACAAACTGGGTATTTTCCGGCGGAGAACAACACGATCCTCTGGCCAGACTGCATCTGCGGGCATTCGCTCAGCAACAGCGCGATGATAACGCACGTAAACTGCAGCAACAGTATAACAAACAGGCCGGCTATGCCCGCTCCTATATTAACGGGTTGCCACAGGCAACAGCACATGAATACCTGACGCGCAAGGGCATCCGGGCCGCGCCTGGCGTGCGGCTGAACAATAAAAATGAGCTGGTTATTCCCTTCAGCAACGGCCGGGGAGAAATACGTTCGTACCAGCGTATTCCGGTCACCGGCGGGAAGGATGCCCGCATTCTGAAAGACTCCGAGAAAACCGGCAACTGGTTCACCTTCGGAACCCCGGAAAATGGCCGCCCCCTGTTATTTGCGGAAGGTTACGCTACTGCCGCCTCCCTGCACGAAGCAACCGGCCTTCCGGTTCTGATGACAGTTGATGCCAGCAATATGATTGCCGTGGCAGAAAATGCCCGCCAAATCTGGACTGACAGCCCCTTTGTCTTCTGTGCCGACAACGATCATCAACGGGAAATTAACAAAGGGGTTTTTAGTGCAACAAAGGCCGCAGAAGTCACGAATGGCGAAGTCATTATTCCGGCCTTTACGGAGGCGGAAAAAGCACAGGGACTGACCGATTTCAATGACCTGGACGCCAGCCGGGGACGGGACAACTTTCAGAATGCCATGAATGCACAGTTAAAACATATCGGTATCCCCACACCCAACAGTGACACTGCCGACCATCGTGAGGCTGTCGTGATCGACAACCTGATATTCACACCGGTAAAAGATGAGAAGCCACAAATGTCCCCTGAAAACAGACAGAGCACAGCCCCGGAAACGGAGCTGGCGACACAGGATACGCCTTATGACACCCACTCCGACGATACAGAAAACCAGGCATATGAAGATGACTATGCCGCCTATGCATCCCTGCAATCAGTAACTGCGGAGACGTTATCCCCGGATAAACCACTGGAGAATATTGCGTCTGCCGCTGATACCGGCACAGAGAATACCTCTGTGCCTACCGCTGGCGACCAGGAAGACCTCAATACAGACGCCACAGGTACAGACACCGCTCACAACAGCGACACAGCAGAAACAGGAACGCTTCCTGAACCTGCCGGGATGCAGTCCGTGCAGCAAGCAACCACTGAACCGACCGCAGAAGATAAACCACACGAGAACGTTGTTTCCGCTGCCGATACCAGAGAAGAAAATGCCTCTGTGGCTACCGCTGATACCGGTGAAGAAAATGCCTCTGCCACCACCGCTGACAACCAGAGCACGCAGGCAGAAGAACATCCCCGGAGTAAAGACACACCGGAAACCTCCCTCTCCGACGCGGCCGGGACACAGCACACCACCACAACGCAGTCTGAAGAACAAGTGCAGGTCTCCATGGCCAGCGCTGACGACTGGAGCGCATTTGCGGAAGATCTCAACGCTGACACTCCGGGGGCTCCCACTGTTCACAACACCGACAACGCGGAGACAAACACAGTTTCTGAACCGGCCGGGATGCGGCCAGTTCAGCAGGTGACCACTGAACTGACGGCAGAAGATAAAGCACAGGAAAAGAGCGTTGCGTCTGCCGCTGAGACCGGCGCAGAGCACTCCTCTGACATCACCGATGACAACAGGAACGCACCCGCTGAGGAGCTCAATGCCGATGCCACGGTTGCTGTTCACAACACCGGCACAACAGAAACAGCCTCACCTTCTGAACCTGCAGAAACTCAGCCAGTCCGGCAGGCCACCGCTGAACCGACGGCTGAAGATAAACTGCAGGAAGAGCGTCTTGTTTCCGCCACTGAGACCAGCACAGCGAATGAAGCAGCCCGCCCTGAAACGCCATCGCTTTTCAGCCGTCTTCGCCGTTTTCTGACCGGTGGGAAATCACGCACCTCAGAACCTTCCGTTATTCAGGAGAAAAAGCCCACGGAGGCTGAAACAGCAACAGAGGAGGTCGCACCACCATCACCACCGGAAACCAGCCCGGAAGACACATCGTCAGCGGAACCGGACACGATTATCTTTGCACCCCGCCGTCCCGACAGTCCGCAGCGGCACAACCTGGACGAGATCCTTAAAAATCTTACACACAAAGAGTTTCCCGACAGGACTGCGCTCTACAGCGTTGACGGTGAACCCGCCTTCCTGGACAGACTCTACTGTCTCGAAATGGTGGATGGCGCCAGCGCGGATGACAAAAAGGTCCTGGCTGCCCTTGCTGTGGCCACCAACTTCTATGGCGGCGTTATCGAGCTGACCGGCAGTGATGCCTTTAAGCAAAAAGCCATGCAGCTGATTGTCGAATACGACATCAAGGTTCGCATGAAACTCCCGGCCCAGCGGGCAGCACTGGAAAAACTCCGCAAGGAAAAAGAGATGGCGCATGATGCCATTGTCACCCACAGACCCACGCCGGAACTCAACCGCCAGTCACCGGAAGAGACAACAATGGCCCAACCGGCCCCCCCTGTGTCACCGAAGGCAGAGGCTGAACAAACAGCAGGCAGTACGGCTGAAACACCGCATCCGGAAGCGCCGGTCACGGCAAAAGCTGAAGCCCCCCGGGCCGACAGACCGGAACACCCCGCCGCCCCGTCGTCTGCGCCAGAAAAAGCCCCTGTCAGTGCACAGCCGCAGCAACCCGACACACCGGTGGAAGAGCCGCCCGGCAAGCTCAGCCCCGGTGAAAGTGTGACTGCCGTCCTGACAAACTACGGAGAAAAAGAGTATGCGCCCGGAAAAGGGCGCTGCTTTTTTGTGGAGCTCACCAACCGCAGTGGCAAACGGGAATACTGGGGAAACGGCCTGGAAGAACTGGTCAAAAACCATCAGAAGGGTGACCCCGTCACACTGACACTGCAGGCGAGAGAAACATTCCGGCTGTCCGGTGAAACGCGGGATCGTATCCGTAATATCTGGGCCATAACCCCGGTCAGTAACGGCATTACCGTTAATAATGACCAACCTCATGCGGGTCAGCATACCCTGGAGTTTCCGATGGCAACATTCAGCCAGGTGATGTTACAGATGCAACAACACTGGCCACAGATAATGCAGGAAGTTCGCTCCCCCAAAAATCCTCCCAATAATCTGTACATTGGTGAAGACAGGCAACCTGCATCAGCACCTCAGGATCAATCAATGCGACTCCCCCTCGCTGGTAATGCCCCCAATGAACTGATACCAGCCATCGCCTCTGCCGATAAGGACAATCGTCAGTTGAATCTTCTGCTGGTCCACAGCGCAGATGATCATCTACAGGGCGTGGTCCGCCTGAACGGCACCCTTTACCCGGCACTGGCCACCCCGTCAGCTGACAACCGTCAGCTGGTTATCAATGCCCTGACGGATAACGGTCTGCAGTTTGCCGGTTACGGTGAAGCTGTTAACCATGATGAGAATAATCATCAGCGTCCGTCCCCACAAATAATGCAGTTTCACCTGAAGCAACAGGACTCCCCGTTGTTTGCCGCCATCCACAAACCGGAAGAGCAACCGGACAAGCTTTTCCGCTCTCTGGGTTTTGAGCAGACCTGGAAAGAGTGGTCTGACAGCCAAAAGGCGGAGGACAGGCAGGAAAAAACTCTGCAACAGGCACAATCCCACAGCCCCGGCCGATGAGCCGGTAAGGACGACCATGAACATGAAAAAAACGCTGCTGGTCATACTGACCGGCATCACCCTGGCATCACCGGTGGCAGGTGCCGCCACCTGCCGGGCGGGGGCCGCTGCCGAAGCCGGCAGCAGAGCCGCCTGGGAGCGGGCGCGCACAGCCAGCCAGGCATGGTCACAGCGGGAGAATGACGTCGCCTCCTCCCTGCAGTCCTGCCTGTCCCGCATCAAGGACATCAGTATCACTCTTCCGCAGTTCCCCAGCCTGGACAAGCTCCTCCGCGACCTGGAAAACCAGGTCTGTGATGCCGTCGTGGATCGGGTGAATGACCATCTTCCGGGGAATATCGACCCCTGGAAAGACTACAACCTCTGAACAGGAGCACCATGAGCGAAGCACAACCCACCTCCCCTGTCTCACCGGAAGCGGATAACAGCGGAGATATTTATAACCCCGTGCTCAGAACCATCGCACAGTCAGAACAACGGGCCGCGCTGGTACCCGGTCTGGTCAGGGCGTTGCTGTACAGCGGCGCAGCACTCTGCATCAGCCTGGTGGCTAATGGCATACAGTACTGGCATGCCACCGGCGTGACGCGCGAATACTTTGCCACTGACAATGGCCGACTGGTCCGTCTGGCACCAACCAGCCAGCCGGCCTGGAGTCAGAGCGACGTCATGAACTTTGGCAGCATGACGCTGAGCGAAGCCTTCAATCTCGATTTTGTCCACTACCGAAAACAAATCACGACACAGGCCCCCCGCTTTTCCGAAGCCGGCTTTGCCGGCTATGTGAATGCCCTTCAGGCCTCGAACATTCTCGACACTATTAAAAAGGAGAAATTTAACCTCACAACCACTATCGGGGCAGGTACCCTGGTCAACCAGGGACAGATGGAGAACGGCGTCTGGTTCTGGAAATTCCAGTATCCGGTCAGGATGCGCCTGGTCGGTCAGACCAGCACCCGCCCCGAACAGGCCTTCACCTTTGAAATCACTGTCCGGCGCGTTGACCCCCGCATCAAACCCGGCGGCATGGAAATCAGCCAGATGGTTTCCCGTAACGCCGCAGCAGGAATCTGAGACTCATATCATGCACATACATCATCTTATTGGCGCACTGCTTATTGTGTGCGGCACTGTCACAGCTGCAGATAACCCGGGCTGGAAAAATGCACGAAGCCCGCAGACCGGCGGAAAGACCGCACAGGCAACCGGGAACACCCCGGCAGGCGGTCCCCCGCCAGCCGCACAACTCCCGGGAAACCTGCCGCCTCCCGGCGCTGCTCTTGTACAGGAAGGCGCATCGCTGGATTCTCCCCTGAATGCCGGTGAAATTCGTGAACTCCGTGGGATAATGGCCGATAACGAACGGGCCATCAGTGCCCCGCTCACCAGTGTGGTGCCCCGTATCAGTTCCCTCACGGTGAATCTGTCTCCGGGGGCCAGCCTGCCCCTTGTCCGTACCGCTCTGCATAACGTCAGCGTGGTGACCTTCACTGACGTCAACGGCAGTCCGTGGCCACAGTCGGATCCGCCCTATAACGCTGCGCCCGGTCACTTTGACGTGCAGTTCAACGGCAATATGGTGTCCGTCACCCCCCTGCGCGCCTGGGCTGCCGGGAATGTGACGGTCTATCTCAAAGGATTGTCTGTACCGGTCATCCTGAATATCACCAGTGGTGAAACAGACACCACTACCCTGAGTCAGGAAATCGACAGTCGTCTGGATCTGCGCATTCCCCGGCAGGGACCTGCCAGCCCGGTGGTGTCCATACCGTCAGAAAAAATTGCCCTGCATGACGCCACTCTGCAGGCCTTTCTGGACGGTGTGCCACCGGATGATCCCGCCATCCGCCGCCTGAAATTCTCCGGTAACGTCCCGGACACCACCATCTGGCAACACGGCGATGATCTTCTCGTGCGCTCACGGGCCATGCTGCGGGATGAATTTGAACAGACGCTGGCATCGGCTGATGGTACGCGGCTGTGGAAACTGCCGGTGACCCCCTTACTCACCTTCTCCGTGAATGGTCAGTCCGTTCACGTCACCCCGGAACTGGAGTAAATCATGAGCGAAGAACAGGACACAGCCGCAAAATCCGGCAAAAAGCTGTCAGCCCTGCTGGTTATGGGGGGCGTGATTATTATCGGGGGCGGATACCTGCTGCTCACCTGGCTGTCCCCCGAAAACGCTGCATCGCTCTCGTCAGTCAATATCAACAGCACAACGTCCGGCGGCGGACGGAACGTGATGGAGACACAGCACTACCGGGATTTACTGCGGGCTGACAATGAACGTGGTGCTGCAGAAGCGTTACGTAATAACGAGACGTTTATCGCCAGTCTGCCCCGGGGACTGGATACCGATACCGGAAACGATCAGAAAAGGGATAATCCCCCCGATGATCAGTCAGGCACTTCCGGGCAAAACGCATCCCCTCCTCAGGAAGATCAGACGGCCCGGGAAAAACGGCGTGAGGCATTACAGAAACTGCTTGCCCGTATCAACACACAGCATCAGGATGCCCGGCCACCGGTAGTGGCAGCAGCCATGTGGAGCACCACCGGCGCGCCCGGGACAGCCCCTCATGCGTCACCGTCCGGTACCGTTACATCACAGCATCCCCGTCTGCAGGAGACGAGTCTGGCAACACCGGCTACACGTCAGGGGATCCAGCTGATACCGGCACTGACCCGCGTACCGGCTTACATCGACACCGCAGTGGACTCTGACAATGCGGTCTCCCGCGTGGTGGCCTCCGTACCTGCCGGGCCATGGGCCGGAGCCGTTCTCTACAGCCAGGACGCCAGACTCGCAGGTCAGGGAATGGATATCCACTTTGACCGGATGATGTGGCGGGGCATGTTTCTGAAGGTCAATGCATATGCCCTGAATGAACGAACAGGAATGTCAACCGTGGCCAGCGACGTGAACCACCGCTGGTTTAAGCACATCGTTCTGCCGTCCGTACTTGGCGGGGTGGGCAATGTCGGAAGTCTTTACAAAGACGCCAACACACAGATCCTTCAGGGAAACTACGGCAGTATTACCGGCAGGGTGGGAATGCCTGATGGAGAGGCGCTGGCCGGCGTCATTGCAGGTGGCATGGCCGAACGGGGCAGCCAGCTGCTGACCCGCCAGGCAGAGAGCGAACCTTACCGTCAGGTGACAGTATCACGGGGCGAGGTCGTCTCCATTCTGTTTGTTGAGCCGGTCATGAGCAACGATATCAGTACGCCGTCCTCCGGCACTGCCCCTTCTGAGTCCCCCTCCTCCGGACGTCCGCTCACCCAGGCGGAGGCAGAGCACCAGGCCTCTGACAGGATCCGGGCGGCGGTCCTCCGTAAACAGAATGAAATGCAGCAACGCTACGGCATACAACAGGAAAGTTATCCATGAAAAACGAACATGAAGATCCCGGCAGCTTTGGCGAAACGACGGCACCGGCATCCGGCAAATCCTTCCTGAAACGCCAGTATATGGGATACAGCCTGCCGGTCTGGGCCGGCTGTGCCCTCATCATCCTGGTCGCCATCTGGTACAAGTTTCTGCGGACACCCTCAGAGCCCCCTGCAGATGCAGGCTTTGCTGTCACACCGCCCGCTGCTGAGAGCTGGGCAGAGCCCATGACCATGACGGAGTCCGGGAGCGGAAACAACATGCCCGCACCGCCGGTTACCCCACAGGCAGACATGCAGCAACTTGCCCGTGATCTGAAAGCAGAGCTGGACAGACGGGATGAGGAAATCCGGCGCACCCTGACCATGCTGAAGGACAGTATCACCACCCTCAGTAACGCCATTCAGAAGGATGAGGCCTGGGCACAGGAAACCCGTCAGTTGCTTGAGGAGACCCGTAAGCAGGTGCATACCCTACAGATGCAGGGAGCACTGCCAGCCCCGACCGGGAATAACAGACAGCCTGCGAAAACCCTGCCTTCACCTCTGCAGGGCATGAAAATCATGTCGGTGGAGAAAGGCATGGCCTGGATCCGCTGGCAGGGCAGTGCCTGGGCAGTACGGGAAGGCGACAGTCTGGGAAACATCACCATCACCCGGATTGACCCGTCCAGCCGGGCAGTCATCACCTCTGCCGGTACATTACGATGATGAGCATTGATGCCCTGACAGCCATAGAGAACTTTGCCAGCGGTATTTTCAGTGCAGGCATGGAGTTTCTCTTTACCTGGGGAGAGCTGCTGGGGATTATCGGCCTTATCGGTCATCTGATGCGCGCCCGGGCAGAAGGACGTCGCAGTATGGGACCGGGAAAATTTATTGCCGGTATCTTCATCTGCGGCATGCTGGTCAGTCTGCCCTCAATGATCAATGCCGGTGGTACCCAGATGGGCTTCAGGGCAGATTCTTTCGCCCCCATCGCATACGTGCAGCCGGGCTCCTTTGGTGCCGCTGCCGGTGCCGTCAATGCCATTCTCTCACTGGCAAAACTGGCCGGCGTCGGTTTTGTCATGAACGGCATATCCATCTGGCGCAAATCACTGCTGGACGGGCACACCGCCCTGAGCGCCAGTGAATCCATCAGTAAAGGGAACGTCAAGTTTGTGGCCGGCGTTCTGCTGGTTTTCAACGACCGGGTTATCGATGCCACTCTGGCAAGCCTCGGTATCGCCTTCTGACCCCTGTATTTTTTCAGTAAATCAATCTGTTAATAAAGGAGACACTATGTCACGACTTCGTGCCATGGCGGCGCGTCTGCGCGCTGCATCTGTTTATGTTCAGTTATGCCTGATGGCCTGCCGTGACCGGCTGGTACGCCTGTTACTGCTGCTTCCCGTGATGCTGCTGCCCCACACCGCAATGGCAAATACCCTCTTCGATATGATTAAAACCGTTGGCGATGGTGCCAGAGGCTCCAGCAGTTCGTTTGTGGCTATCGGTCAGGTTATTGGCCTGGTGCTCTTTATCGGCGGCCTGCTTGGCCTCAAACAAATCGGTAAAAAACCCGGTGCAGGGCTGGCCTGCCTGCTGTCAATTCTGGTCGGCGTCTGCCTTGCCGTCGTACCGGAACTGATGGGCAGCGGACAGAAAACGCTCGGTCTTTCTCCGGTTTCAATCAGTTAATCCGCAAAGGCACCGGGAAACCGGTGCCGTCTTCACACAATGAGGAGGACCAGACCATGTCCTGTGAGCTACCCCCTTTCACCCTGCTCAGAACAGAGCACGGCAACGTGATTGCCCGCGACAACCGGGATAATCAGGAGTTTGTGTTTGCAGAGTGTTACTCCACCGCTATAGCAGCACTGATTCTGGCTGCCGTCACCCTGTATACAGAGAGAAAAGCGTATGAAAAAGACCCCGCCACTCATCGCCCCGGTCCGGGAACGATGGCTTTTCCCGCTCCCGCAACCGGACACGGTATTCAGCGGTGAAGCCCTGTTACCACCGCCAGTGCTCTCAACAGAGGGACGCTGCCCCTGCTGTCGCAGGACCGTCACCCACCGCTTCATTCTGGAAGATTCATGGCCATTACAGCAGATGGCTGACACCTGCCGGGATACGATCGTCCTGCTGGAAAAAAACCTCACCCGGGTGATGCGCCTGAAAAAACGTCCGGTACCGGAAAACGCTGACGAAAAAAAGAAACACACCCGAACCCTGCAGGATGCGGAGCGGTCCCTGGCACAGGCCCGCCTGTCGGCCAGACGACTGGCCCTGCGTCATGTGGAAAAGTCGCAAATCGTCACAACGGATGCACTCAGCGAAAATGAAAGTGACCTGCTGCAGCCGGAAGGCCCGCCCTTTCATCTCTGTGCCTTCTGCCACGCCTGGCACTGTCTGAACGGCTACGCTGCCGCACAGGGAGTGATGGTCTGGCTCCCCGATTTGCATCCGGCCTCGGTGGTTGCCCTCAATGCGCGGGCACTGCAGGAGATTTTCAGCGATAACCGTCAGCGGGTCAGGCAGGGACGGGCAGTCCTGAATGCCCTGGTACAGAACCGTCTGGCCGTTGAGGAGAAATTCCGCACCTGGCGTCCGGCGGATTTTGCTGATGCCCTGCGCCGCTGGCCGCCGGCACAGCGTAAAACGTTGAGGGAGAAAATGGACGGGGTGGCGCTCATTCTGCTGCCGGATTCGTTTCCTGACAAAAAGTACGTCATGTGACACACACCGGTGCCGGTGACGTTCTGCCGGATATCAGTTCTCCGCAGATGCATTCCGGCACTTTATTATCCGGTCGCTGACTGACGATATTCCGCCTGACGGAGATGAAAAAGAGATTGCCCGGTTCATTCGCCGACAGCAGTTTATTTATCCGGGTGTAATCACACAGAAATACGCCCCTGCCCCTCAACAGATTATTTATCTTCTCTGCTGTTTTTTCATGCCACATCCCCTGCTGTGGCATCAAAAAATATAAGACCGTGATGATTCATCCTTACCGGAGTGCCCCATGCCATGAATATCAACCGCATTATTTTTGCCATTGAAGACTGTATCAGTACCCTGTCACGGTATTCCGTTTCCGCATTCTTCCCCGATTACTGTGATCTGCACACCGTCATCGGTCTGGACCAGCAGGACCGCGAACGCCGCCCCTGGCTGAAAGCCCCCTACATTGCCACCACAAAACAGGGGTATTACCTTTCCGTCTTTGAAATCAGCGGTGCCCTGAAAGAAATGGATGAAAACCCGGACCAGACGGCCCCCGGGACACTGGAGTCACTGATTGCAGCACTGGCTGAGCGAATGAACACGGCCTGGAAAAATTCCGGCCACAAAATCAGTTTTGTTTTCGAACGCGATCCGGAGCGTGGAAGGGATGAAATCGAAGCCATGCTCTTACCCCAGCGAAAATCCATCGCACGCACGGGGATCCTGCTTCAGGACGTCCTGGATGAAAAAGTCACCACACTCACCCCCTGGCTTGTCCGGGAGCGCTGCTGGCTGACCGTCTGGAGCTCTGAAGAACTGCTGAGCCGGACCGATCGCAAGGACCATCAGACCCGTGTCAGGAAACTCGCTGAACACGCTCCGCCAGCCCGTTTTGCGCAGGATCCCTGGCGCTGGACACTTTCCGCCCTCAAAATACGGCATGACGCCTTACTGGACACGCTGGAGCAGGCCCTGACACATGATTCTGATGGCCTGCTGATTCGCCTGATGGATATCCATGAAGTGGGACGGGAAATCCGCCGCCAGCTGGAGCGCAACAGTACACCGGCAGTATGGCAGCCTCATCTGCCTGAAGATGCCCGTCCTGCCGGCTGGCGACAGGGCGGGGATACCTCTGTATTCCACGCACCGTCGCTGAATCTGCAGTTATTCACCACACAGCCTGAAACACACGGCAGCCTGATTCAGGCCGGTGAGCTCTGGCACGGTATGGTCGCCATTACCCTGCCCCCTCAGAATCTGCGGACATTCAACCAGCTGGTCAGGGATGTGCCCCGTGCAATCCCCTGGCGTATCCGGATGGATCTGATGCCCGACGGCATGAAGGCGCTGGGGGTCAAGAAAACCCTGCTGACCTACAGCAGCTTTATTCCTCCTCTCCGGCCCATGTATGACTCGGTAATGATGCTGAATGACATCAACAAGCATGATCCGGTCTGTATCATGACCATTGTTGCCACCACATGGGGAAACAGCCGGGAAGTCTGTACCCGTAACCAGGCTCTCCTGAAATCTGCGCTGGAAGGCTGGGGGGTATGCGGCACCACCACAACCTTCGGTGATCCGAGACGTGCCTGGGTGAACACGGTTCTGGCAGCCTCCCACAGCTCCGGCCCGATCCCCCTTTACCCGCCCCTTTCACACGCCCTTTCCCTGTTTCCCCTGAACAGGGCAGGCTCTGTCTGGCGGGGACAGGGAAATCTGATGATGCACACCGAAGACGGCTCTGCATGGGAGGTGGCGCTGGCGTCATCACAACAGAACAAGCACACGGAGCTGACACCCGGCGCACCCGGTCTGGGCAAATCGGTACTCATCAACGCACTGTCGGAGATCCAGATAGCCTCAGCCCAGAAGAATCTCCCTTTCATTGCCTATATCGACAAGGGATTCAGTGCACAGGGACTGGTACAGCTTATCCGTGACAGCCTGCCTGAGCAGAGAAAGGACGAAGCCGTGGGGATCATTCTGAGTAATGACCCGGACCACACCCGCAACCTGTTTGATGTGATGTACGGGGCCAGAAAACCCGTCACACCGGAAAAGAACTTCATGGTCTCCGTCCTCTGTGCATTGTGTGTGGATACCGGCACCGGTCAGCCCTGTAATCCCGGCGACACCCGGCAAATCATCAGCAGCCTGGTGGACCTGGCCTTCCGGGAATATGGCGAGAATAACCCCAGACTTTACCGCGCAGGTACGGAACCCCTGGTGGATCTCGCCCTGGAAGAGAGCGGCATCGCTGAACAACATGATGCCGGATGGTGGAATGCCGCCACCTGGTTTGAAATCAGGGACATGCTGCATATTGCAGGGAATATCCCCGCCGCCCAGCGGGCACACTACCAGGCCATGCCCCTGCTGGCTGAAATGTCCGCCCTGCTGGGACAGCCGTCCATCCGGGATGTGTTCGGCACCGTTCAGCGTGATAACTCGGAAGAGCGGTTGCTGGACTACATCCGCCGTGCCCTCGATCAGGGACACAGTGACTACCCGATGATGTCCGGCTGTACCCGGTTTATGCTCAGCCCCGACACCCGCGTGGTCGCCGTTGATCTGAACAATGTGGCCGGGGACAAGACACCTGCCGGACGTCTGCGCACCGGTATCATGTATCTGCTGGCCGGGCAGATCGCCGGCGGGGATTTTGTCCTGCCGCAGTATCAGGAGGAAATACGGAAAAATCTCGACCCACGCTACCATGAGGTGATTTTCCGCCGCATTGAACAGCTTGATCAGGAGGTCAAGACCAAAGTCTATGACGAACTGCACAATGCAAAAGGGATCAACTTCATCTGGGAAGCCCTGGACACCCAGGAGCTGGAGCAGCGTAAGTTCGGGATACGCACGGTGCTGAGCACCCAGCTGCTGCAGCATTATCCTCCGGCCGTGCTCAAATCCGCCAACACCCTGTGGCTGCTGCGTTACCGCCCTGACGAAATTCCGTTCCTGCGGGATAACTTTGGCGTCCCGGAAGTCACACTGCGGCGCTTCCTGAAAATGCCGGAAGGGGCCGCACCGGACGGCAGCGGTGTCCCGGTACTGGCTGTGTTCCGTGTAAAAAACGGCACGCTGGCCCGGATCCTGAAATTCACCCTCGGTCCACTGGAGCTGTGGGCACTGAACTCCTCTCCTAAAGACAGCGCCCTGCGACGTGCGCTGACGCAGGAGGTGGGGTCACTGCGGGCACGCCAGATCCTGGCCGAACACTTTCCCCGGGGTTCAGCCACCTCACTGATAGAACACCGCGCCCGCACACATGACAGTGAAAACGTCATCCATGAGCTGGCAGCAGAACTCATCCGTAAGCAGGGATATAACCTCTGATGTACAGCATTCATATCACCCCCCGCTGCCGGCGTCCTGCCCGGGGACAGGTCTTCCTGAAAACACTGCGCGTGGACGGTGACAGTTTCAGCTTCACCCTGCCGTCCGCCTGCTTCACACTGCGACCGTCCCCCAATCCCCGGGTCATTTTTGCCAGTGACAGACGGGCTGACGGGGAGATGAGTGGTATTCGCCTGGCCCTGCCCGGAGAGACAGGCACGCTGATAACAACGGCCACCTGGCAGGTTAACGTGCCGGAGCGACCGCCTTTTGATATACAGCATGTCATTCACTGGCTTCTGCCCGCACCACTCACTGCGCTGATGTCTGACAACACCTGGCTGTGGCCGGATGTCCCCGGCACACCGGCACTCACAGCCGGAGACTGGCCGGTCATGGAAAGCGACACCCCGACACTGAAACGCGTGAAGCGTCGTACCTTCACGCTCATCGATAACCGTAACCGTCAGGGATGGATCACGCGCCGCTTCCAGTGTTTCCCGCTGGCTCCGCTGCCGGAATCACTCAGTCATCGCGTACCAGACATCCTGTATCCCCCGAAAACGGAGAAAAAAGAATGCAAAGACAATCTGCAACCACACTGCTTGCACTCCTTGTAGGCTGTGCGGTTATCCCTGCCACCCATGCCTACTCTGTGAATGTTGTGTCCAGTCAGCCGGTCACCCGACAGATCATGCCGGAGCTGGCCACCATACAGGGCATCATGGAGGAAATGGTCCGTATGCAGACGGCCACCGGCACAGCCATCACCCAGAACTCAGAAAAACTGGCCACCTGAACCGCCCCGGGTTTCCTGGAGAGTATTTTATCTGTGAACTCAGGCTGCCAG
>ERZ1034710.45-NODE-45-length-65443-cov-70.690127_pt1 | contig 65443 bp, 48 predicted proteins | sample MGYA00520597_ERZ1034710 | MGnify/ENA primary metagenome ERZ1034710 (study PRJEB33766, sample SAMN09781714) | gut metagenome | biome: gut microbiome | host: Homo sapiens | place: Madagascar | study: EMG produced TPA metagenomics assembly of the PRJNA485056 data set... | reverse complement strand
AATGATAAGGTATTCAAGGCAGGGTTAAGACGTAAGATGCGAAAAGCAGCCATGGGCAGAAACTACCTGGCGTCAGTCCTTACGGGGAGCGGGCTTTCGTAATCTTGCCCTGGGCATTATTGTCGTATAAACGCTTTACCGGACACATGACATTCACAATGTGTGTTAATTTTACTGACATCTTTCAAAAGGAGCGTAATCATGCCGCACATCGACATTAAATGCTTTCCGCGTGAACTGGACGAACAACAAAAAGCAGCACTTGCTGCAGATATTACCGACGTTATTATTCGCCATCTGAACTGTAAAGATAGCTCGATAAGCATTGCTCTACAGCAGATTCAACCAGAATCTTGGCAAGCTATCTGGGATGCCGAAATCGCGCCCCAAATGGAGGCTTTGATAAAGAAACCTGGTTACAGCATGTAATGCTTAACCCGCCGTAACTCGCTTGCCGCTGGTAACAAACGTGCCAGCACCTAAATGATGCAACGTATTGAGCTTATCATCATCAAACTGCCAGCGGCCTTCGACAAATACCCGTGCGTCTGCCGCTGCTGATACCACCTCGCCAAACAGCGTGTCGTATTTTTGTTGCGCAGAAGTCGCAGGTAGCAGGCGGCACTCCATCCACGCCAGGCATTTCTCTTCAACAAGTGGCAAACCAAGCACCGGACCTTTCACCACCGGAATGCCATAGCAATTAAATTTATCTTCTTCACGACCCGACACGCTTCCCACTGCCCACGTCCAGTTAGTTGCTGCAACGCCCGGGATAACGATGCCAAATTTACCGTTACGTTCAATCAACTCCCTGGTCCATGTCGATTTATCTACCACAATCGCCACGCGTGGCGGTTCAAACTCCACCGGCATTGACCAGGCTGCTGCCATAATGTTACGCCGCTGGGATTGCTCATCGAAACTGGTGATCATGACAGTTGGGCCATGATTTAACAGACGGCTGGCATGGTGTAATTCTATGGGGATGAATCGGCTCATGGTATCGCCTCGCGAAGAAGGTTTTTTTAAGCGTAGTCCGTAACGCAATAAGTAACGAAATTAACGGGATTGGCGATTTGCAAACGTGATGCATGTCCGCGATCGCACAAAATAGCCGGTGCGGCGTCTATTCCAGGTTATAAGTTGAGAAAACCACTAAGGGAAACGCCTGATGACGCCCATTCTGAATCACTATTTTGCCCGTATTAACTGGTCGGGAGCTGCTGCGGTCAATATTGATACGCTTCGTGCATTGCACCTGAAACACAATTGCACTATTCCGTTTGAAAACCTCGACGTTTTGCTGCCGAGGGAAATACAGCTTGATGATCAATCGCTGGAAGAGAAACTGGTGATAGCCCGTCGTGGCGGTTACTGTTTTGAGCAGAATGGCGTGTTTGAGCGGGTGTTACGCGAGCTGGAGTTTAACGTTCGCAGCTTGTTAGGGCGCGTAGTGTTATCAAATCCGCCAGCATTACCGCCGCGCACCCATCGTTTGCTGTTGGTGGAACTGGAAGAGGAAAAATGGATTGCTGATGTCGGTTTCGGTGGGCAGACGCTAACCGCGCCGATTCGTTTAGTTTCCGATCTCGTGCAGACCACGCCACACGGAGATTATCGGTTGTTGCAGGAGGGTGATGATTGGGTGTTGCAGTTTAATCATCATCAGCACTGGCAGTCGATGTACCGTTTTGATCTCTGCGAGCAGCAACAAAGCGATTATGTGATGGGCAATTTCTGGTCGGCGCACTGGCCGCAGTCGCATTTTCGCCATCATTTGCTGATGTGCCGCCATTTGCCGGACGGTGGCAAGCTAACGCTGACCAATTTTCATTTTACCCATTATGAAAATGGGCACGCGGTGGAGCAGCGAAATCTACCGGATGTGGCGTCATTATATGCTGTGATGCAAGAACAGTTTGGTCTGGGCGTGGATGATGCGAAACATGGCTTTACCGTGGATGAGTTAGCGCTGGTGATGGCGGCTTTTGATACGCACCCGGAGGCGGGAAAATAATTTATGTCAGGTTGCCGGATGCGGCGTAAACGCCTTATCCGGCATACATTAGCTCGGTTGTAGACCTGATAAGCGAAGCGCATCAGGCAACGGTTTCAGAGTTTAATTGCCCATTCGGCATGAAACAAAATCACCGCCGCGCCAGAAATGGTGACTTTTTCCGGTTGGTTATCACGAATTGTCACCGTCACTTCAATCACGCCGTCACGCCCCAATGCGCGCCCCTGATGGCCTTTAACACGCAGCACCTTGCCATCGTGGGGCAATACGTTGTGATGTACCAACCATGCACCCATCGGGCCATTGGCATTGCCAGTCACCGGATCTTCCACAATACCAATCGCAGGCGAGAACATGCGACCATCGGTTTCGTTTTTGCCTGGGCGGATCTGGAACGGGAAGAAACCATTGCAGCCAATCTGTTTGCTGATAGCGGTCAGCGCATTAAGGTCAGGCGAAAGAGCGTCGATATCCACTTCCGGCTTCAACGGGATCATCACTTTAGAATGCCCGGTCGTCGCGACCTGGATCGGCAAACCCGGCAGAATATCGTCTTCAGTAAGATGCAATGCGTTGATAATCGCCGCGCGTACTTCACCCTCCAGCGGCGGTTCAAAGCCCGGCGTACCTTGTTCCAGCGAAATACGATAACCATCGTGGTGCTTTTCGATAGTCACGCGATGTTTTCCTGCCAGCGATGTTTGCCAGACCGTGCAATTTCCTAAACCTAACACCTTCGCACGTACATAGTGCGCAGCTACTGTCGCGTGACCACAAATCGGCACTTCAACCGTTGGCGTAAAGTAGCGGATGCGCACATCGCTGTCGTCGCTGTGCAGCAGAAAAGCAGTTTCCGAATGGCCTAACTCGCGGGCGATAAGCTGCATTTGCGCTTCGCTAAGATTATCGGCGGGGAAAACAACACCGGCAGAATTGCCGCGAAACGGTTGTGAGGTAAAAGCATCGACGTGGTACACCTGCGGTTTCATTAACGTTCTCCTGTGACTGGAGAACTATCATAGCCTGCAAGTGGCCGGAGAGCGAAGGGCTATCCGGCCAGGGTGAAATTATCGCCGCGAACGCACAATTTGATATCGACGAGTAAAGTACTCAAACGGCGCGCTCCACACATGCACCAGTCGGGTGAACGGGAAGAGCAGGAAGATGGTCATTCCCAACACCAGATGCAGGCGGAAGACGAACGCTACGCCGTTGAGCATCTCTGACGATCCACCACGGAAAGTGACAATGCTTTGCGCCCAACCCACCAGCTTCATCATTTCGCTACCATCAGGATACTGTGCTGAAAACGGTATGGTACTTAGCCCCAACAGACACTGGATCAGCAAAATGCTCATGATGATAATATCCGGCGTAGTGGAAGTGGCACGCACGCGCTGATTTGTCAGCCTGCGCCACAGCAGTCCTGCGCCGCCAATCAACGTCAACACACCGCAAATACCGCCGAGCACCATCGCCATGAGTTGTTTCGCTGCCACTGGCAAAAACCACGCGTACATCCAGTGCGGCGTTAACATGCCGAACAAGTGCCCGAAGAAAATCCCCAAAATGCCGATATGGAACAGATTCGACCATATCACCATCCCGCGTTTATCGAGCATTTGACTTGAGGAGGCGCGCCAGGTGTACTGCCCGTAGTCGTAGCGCAGCCAGCTGCCGAGGAAAAACACCGTCGCACAAATGTACGGGTAGATATCGTAAAAAAAGACGTTCAGATACTGAATCATTTCCCACCTCCCGCACTGATGTCGACATACTGCGGCGCGACATCCTGGCTAAAGCGTCGCTGATATTGATTAAGCGGCGAGCTGTCACACGCCGTGGCGTTATCTTCAATAAACTTCACCTGTTCCTCTTCCCACACTGCATCAAGCGCCTGGCGGGTGTCATCGCGCTCTTCGCTGTTTACTTGTTTTGTGACACTGTCACTTGAAAGGGAGCTTCCCGCCAGTTGCAGCAGAGCATCAAACAACGCGTACCACGGTGCCTCGCGTTGTTTTAAGCGACCGCCAAGCAGGGCGAGGATCGGCGCAACATTGAGCAATCCTTCTTTCGCCTGATCGTCAGGCAGTACGCTTAAATACTCCAGATACAGCGGTAGATAATCGGGCAGTTCCCGACAATCCAGTTGCAGGCCGACCTTTTCATACTCCGCCAGCAGGTCCACCATTGCCTGGCCGCGATCGCGGGACTCGGCATGAACATGTTCGAACAGCAGCAGCGACGTAGTGCGCCCGCGGTCAAACACTTCGCACCATTCGGCCTGTTTATCCAGCAGCGGCGCGTTAAGCAGGTTGTGGGTGAAATCCGTAAGCATCGGCGCGTCGCGGCGGATCAACGCCAGCGCGTCCTCCTTGCATTCCCACAACAGCTCGTCCGGATACTCCATCAACAGGCCGATCACTTTGAGGATCTGCATTATTCGCCCTCCGCTTTGTCGCGCACTTCGGTGATGTTGATGGCATCGATACGGCTACTGTTGAACAGGTTGAATTTACTGTCCGAACCGTGGCAACCGTCGCCAAAGGTAAAACCGCAGCCGTTTCGTTCTGCGAAGGCATCGCCCGCCATTTCCCGATGGCTCGTCGGGATGACAAAACGATCTTCATAGTTGGCAATGGCGAGGTAACGATACATCTCTTCGACCTGGGCGACGCTCAGGCCTACTTCGTCGATGGCACGAGTATCAGTAACGCCTTCCACGGTTTGTGAACGCATATAGTGGCGCATCGCCATCATCCGTTTCAGCGCCCGCAGTACCGGACCGGTATCGCCGGCACTCAACATATTGGCGAGATATTGCACCGGAATACGCAGGCTTTCGATGGCGGGCAGCACGCCTTCGCTTTTCGGCAAACCGCCCGCATCTGCGTAGGACTGAATCGGCGACAGCGGAGGAACGTACCAGACCATCGGCAGGGTGCGATATTCAGGGTGCAGCGGTAGCGCCAGTTTCCAGTCCATCGCCATTTTGTAGACAGGCGAACGCTGGGCAGCTTCAATCACGTTTTGTGGAATACCTTGTTTCAGGGCTTCCTCGATCACTGAGGGATCGTGTGGATCGAGGAACACTTCGCACTGACGTTCATAGAGGTCAACTTCGCGCTCGGTGCTCGCCGCTTCCTCGATGCGGTCGGCGTCGTAAAGCAGCACGCCCAGATACCGGATGCGACCCACGCAGGTTTCTGAGCACACGGTGGGTTGGCCTGACTCAATTCGCGGATAACAGAAGATACATTTTTCTGACTTGCCGCTTTTCCAGTTGAAGTAGATTTTTTTGTACGGACAACCGCTAATGCACAAACGCCAGCCACGGCATTTATCCTGATCAATCAGCACAATGCCGTCTTCTTCGCGTTTGTAGATAGCGCCGCTTGGGCAGGTCGCCACGCAACTGGGATTGAGGCAGTGTTCGCACAGGCGCGGCAGGTACATCATGAAGGTGTTTTCAAACTGCCCGTACATCTCCTTTTGTATGGCCTCGAAGTTGCGGTCGCGGGCACGTTTTTCAAACTCGCCGCCCAGCAGTTCTTCCCAGTTTGGCCCCCAGATCACTTTGTCCATCCGCTTACCGTCAATCAGCGAGCGCGGGCGAGCAGTAGGGATATGTTTGCCTTCCGGTGCGCTATGCAAATGTTCGTAGTCGAAAGTGAAAGGTTCGTAGTAATCATCAATCTGCGGCACCACCGGGTTGGCGAAGATTTTGGTTATTACGCCCATCTTGCTGCCCAGACGCGGACGGATCTTGCCATTCACATCGCGGACCCAGCCGCCTTGCCACTCTTCCTGATCTTCCCAGTTTTTCGGATAACCAATGCCCGGTTTGGTTTCGACGTTGTTAAACCATGCGTACTCCATGCCTTCGCGCCCGGTCCAGACGTTTTTACAGGTCACCGAACAGGTATGGCAGCCGATACATTTGTCGAGGTTAAGCACCATGCCGACTTGTGAACGGATTTTCATTTTTTCGCCTCCTGTACCTGATCGCGACCTTCATCATCCAGCCAGTTAACGTTCTTCATCTTGCGGATCATGATGAACTCATCGCGGTTCGATCCGACGGTGCCGTAGTAGTTAAAGCCCCAGGCCAGCTGCGCGTAACCGCCAATCATATGCGTTGGTTTCGGGCAAACGCGGGTAACCGAGTTATGAATGCCGCCGCGCATGCCAGTTACTTCCGAACCAGGAATATTCATAATGCGTTCCTGGGCGTGATACATCATGGTCATGCCCGGCGGTACACGTTGGCTGACCACCGCGCGGGCAGTCAGCGCGCCGTTGGCGTTAAATACTTCCACCCAGTCGTTATCGACAATGGTCAGTTCTCGGGCATCGGTTTCGCTGATCCAGACAATCGGTCCACCGCGAGAGAGCGTCAGCATTAGCAGGTTTTCACTGTAGGTTGAGTGAATGCCCCATTTCTGGTGCGGCGTCAGGAAGTTAAGTGCTTTTTCCGGGAAGCCGTTTGGCGCTATCTGGCGCATCTCACTGACGCTACGGGTGTCGATAGGCGGGCGATAAGCCACCAGGCTTTCACCAAAAGCACGCATCCACGGATGATCCTGATAGAGCTGCTGGCGTCCCGACAGCGTGCGCCACGGAATTAACTCATGAACGTTGGTGTATCCCGCGTTATAGGATACGTGATCGCTTTCCAGACCGGACCATGTGGGGCTGGAGATAATTTTACGCGGCTGCGCCTGAATATCGCGAAAGCGAATCTTCTCGTCCTCTTTGTGCAGCGCCAGATGGGTATGTTCGCGCCCGGTGATCTCGCCCAGCGCCTGCCACGCTTTGACTGCAACATGACCGTTGGTTTCCGGTGCCAGTGCCAGAATCACTTCTGAAGCGTCAATGGCGGTGTCAATCAGCGGACGCCCCTGTGCCGGGCCATCACGCTTGGTGTAATTGAGTTTGCCGAGGAAATCGATTTCATCCTGGGTATTCCACGAAATCCCTTTACCGCCATTGCCAAGTTTGTCCATCAATGGCCCGAGCGAGGTAAAGCGTTCATACGTAGCAGGGTAGTCGCGCTCCACCGCCACAATATTCGGCGCGGTTTTGCCTGGAATCAGATCGCATTCGCCTTTGCGCCAGTCGAGCACTTCACACGGCTGTGAGAGCTCTGCCGGAGAGTCATGCAGTAGGGGTTGTAATACCACGTCGGTTTCTTTGCCAAGATGACCCACGCACACTTGCGAAAATGCTTTGGCGATACCTTTGTAGATTTCCCAGTCGCTGCGTGATTCCCACGCCGGATCGACCGCCGCAGAAAGCGGATGAATAAACGGATGCATATCCGAGGTGTTCATATCGTCTTTTTCGTACCAGGTGGCGGTGGGCAGAACGATATCGGAGAACAGGCAGGTACTGGACATGCGGAAGTCGAGCGTCACCAGCAGGTCGAGCTTGCCTTCAATCGCCGCAGTTTGCCACTCGACTTCTTCCGGTTTGATCCCGTCGCTGGCACCGAGTTCCTCGCCCTGAATCCCGCTTTCGGTCCCCAGCAGATACTTCTGCATATACTCGTGGCCTTTGCCGGAGGAGCCAAGCAGGTTAGAGCGCCAGACAAACAAATTACGCGGATGATTGCTGCCGCTATCTGGTTGTTCGCAGGCCATACGTAAATCGCCCGATTTCAGCGCCTGGGCGGTAAATTCTGTGGGGGATAATCCGGCCTTGTCGGCTTCAGCTTTAATCCCGAGCGGGTTACGCCCCAGCTGCGGCGCAGAAGGTAGCCAGCCCATACGTTCGGCGCGAACGTTGAAATCAATCAGATGACCGCTGTACTTACTGGCATCGGCGAGCGGTGAAAGTAACTCCTGAGCAGAGACTTTTTCATAGCGCCATTGGCTGGAATGATTGTAGAAAAACGAGGTGCTGTTCATTTGGCGCGGTGGTCGGTTCCAGTCGAGCGCAAAGGCCAGTGGCAACCAGCCGGTTTGTGGGCGCAGTTTTTCCTGGCCGACATAGTGTGCCCAGCCGCCACCGCTTTGCCCGACACAACCGCAGAAGATCAGCATATTGATCATCCCGCGGTAGTTCATGTCCATGTGATACCAGTGGTTAACACCTGCGCCGAGGATAATCATCGAGCGCCCATGCGTTTTATGGGCGGTATCGGCAAATTCACGGGCGATGGTTTCAATATACTGGCGCGGCACGCCGGTAATTTGCTCACCCCAGGCTGGGGTGTACGGTTTGATTTCAGCGTAATCTTTCGCACTGTTTTCATCTTCCAGCCCGCGATCGAGGCCGTAATTCGCCAGTACCAAATCATAAACGCTGACCACCGGACAGGTGTTGCCATCGACTAACGTCAGGTTTTTAACGGGCAATTGGCGCACCAGCACCGGATTGTGTTTTACGCTGCGAAAATGCGGATTTTCAATGCCGCCAAAGTAGGGGAAGGCCACGCCTGCAACAGCGTCATGTTGACCGAGCAGGGTTAACGACAATTCGGTTTCCGTACCGGCGGCAATGGATTCCAGATTCCATTTGCCTTTTTCTCCCCAGCGGAAACCAATCGAACCGTTCGGCACTACCAATTCACCTGCGGTATTAACTGCTACGGTTTTCCACTGCGGATTGTTGCTTTCGCCCAGTCCATCCACCAGGTCAGATGCGCGGATCATGCGCCCGGGAACGTAGCTACCATCGTCGCGAGGCTCCAGCATTACCAGCATCGGCATGTCGCTGTAGCGGCGGCAGTAGTTGATAAAGTAGTCGCTGGGATTATCGAGATGAAACTCTTTTAAAATCACATGGCCCATTGCCATCGCCAGGGCGCTATCAGTGCCTTGTTTCGGTGCCAGCCACTGGTCGCACAATTTGGCCACTTCAGAGTAGTCAGGGGTAATGGCGATGGTTTTAGTGCCTTTGTAGCGTACTTCGGTAAAGAAGTGGGCGTCCGGCGTACGTGTCTGCGGTACGTTAGACCCCCAGGCGATGATGTAGCTGGAGTTATACCAGTCGGCAGATTCCGGTACGTCGGTTTGCTCGCCCCAGGTCATCGGCGAGGCGGGCGGCAGGTCGCAATACCAGTCGTAGAAACTTAAACAGGTGCCGCCAAGCAGCGACAGATAACGCGTTCCGGCGGCGTAAGAAACCATCGACATCGCCGGGATCGGCGAGAAACCGGCAACGCGATCCGGGCCGTAGGTTTTGATGGTCCAGACGTTAGCGGCGGCAATCAGCTGGTTTAGTTCCTGCCAGTTGGAGCGGATAAACCCGCCGCGCCCACGCACTTGTTTGTAGCTCAGGCACTTTTGCGGATCGTTCATAATCGATGCCCACGCCAGTACCGGATCGCTGTGTTGCTTGAGGGCTTCGCGCCACAGTTCAATCAGTCGTTTACGAATGAGCGGGTATTTCAGGCGGTTAGCGCTGTAAAGATACCAGGAGTAACTTGCGCCACGCGGGCAGCCGCGAGGTTCATGATTGGGCAGGTCAGGGCGAGTGCGCGGGTAGTCGGTCTGTTGGATTTCCCAGGTCACCAGACCATTTTTAACGTAGATTTTCCAGCTACAGGAGCCTGTACAGTTAACACCGTGGGTGGAACGCACGATTTTGTCGAACTGCCAACGCTGGCGATAGCTGTCCTCCCAGTCGCGGTTGCTATGCATCACCTGTCCGTGACCATCGGCAAAGGTTTCGCCCTTTTGTTTGAAGTAGCGAAAGCGATCCAAAAGTTTACTCATGACATGACTCCTGCTCCAGGAATGAATTGGGATCTGATGCCTTGTCGGATGCGACACGGTTGTACATCAGGCATCGATCTCTTATTTTTGGCTGAACTTCCGCCGACCATAAACCAGCCAGGTCAGCAGCACACAAACGATGTAGAAGATTAAAAACACTTTCATCGCGCCGACCGGAGAGCCGGTCATATTGAGCGACATGCCAAACGCCTGCGGAATAAAAAAGCCGCCCACTGCGCCAATGGCTGAGATAAAGCCCAGAGCCGCCGCCGTTTCGGTGACGGCTTCTTTCTGAGCTTGCTCATCACTACCGCCTTTCATCTTTACCCGATAAATGGTTATCTGGCGAAAGATGACGGCGATCATCTGGAAAGTAGAACCACTTCCCAGACCCGCAGTCAGAAACAGCCCCATAAATACGGCGTAAAAGGCGATGAAATTACCGGAGCCTGTGCCCGGCAAGGTAAGGAACAGCAGGGCACTGAAAATCGCCATAAAAATAAAGTTGATCAACGTCACCCGCACGCCGCCGAACTTATCGGAAATAGCACCACCAACCGACCGCGCGATGGCACCGATAAATGGGCCAAAGAACGCCAGGCGCAGAATATTCACATCCGGGAACTGGGTTTTTGCCAGCATGGCAAAACCCGCAGAAAAACCGATAAACGAACCGAAGGTGGCAAGGTAAAGCAGGCTCAGCAGCCAGAGATGCAGGCGTTGTAAGACAGGGAGCTGGTCGGCAATTGAGGCGCGTGAACTGGCGATATCATTCATCCCTGACCAGGCGGCGATCGTGGCAATCGCCAGTAGCGGTACCCAAATCCATGCGGCATTCGCCAGCGACATCACCGAACCGTCGGCCTGCGGTACGCCATTGACGCCGAGAAAGGCAAATACAGGTACAAAAATGACCAGCGGTGCAACCAGCTGCATTACACTTACACCTAAGTTTCCTAATCCGCCATTAATCCCAAGAGCGCTCCCTTGTTTGGCTTTTGGAAAGAAGAAACTGATATTGCCCATGCTCGAAGCAAAGTTTGCACCTGCAAAACCGCATAGCAAAGCGATAACGATAAATACCCCAAAAGGAGTATTCGGATTTTGCACGGCAATTCCGAGCCAGACGCAAGGAATAATCAGGATTGCAGTACTAAAAACCGTCCATCGGCGTCCACCGAATATAGGCACCATAAAGGAGTAGGGAACACGCAATAATGCGCCAGAAACGGAGGGTAATGCGGTTAATAAAAAGAGTTGATCGGTAGTAAAATTAAAACCGATTTTATTGAGATTAACGGTAACTGCGCTAAATAGCATCCAGACACAGAAGGCAAGAAGTAGACAACTGACTGATATCCAGAGGTTTCTTCGAGCAATATGTTTTCCTTTATTTTCCCAGAAGGCCGGATTTTCTGGTTTCCAGTCGCGTAAAAGATAACGACTATTTTTCTCATTTTGCAGTGCCATATTGTTCCTCACATGCACACATTGGTAATGAAAAAAGACAAAACAGGAGGTAAGGCGCAATAGCCAGTTATTAGAATTAAGGATGAATTGGGTGAAGTGCTGATTGAAAGAATAGATAAGAAAGCGTAACCGCGGGGGCAGAATGGGGATTAAGTAGCCAGATATGTGTTACTAAATGTAACTAACAAGCTAACCTTCAAACGGGGGTTAATCTTTGAACGTATGTCATGTTTCAACCCTTCAGATCGTGAATCTAAAGGGTTACATATTAACTATATTATCAACAAGACCAGACACTTATAGAATTAGTGATGATTTATTCACTAAAAAGGCCATGAACTGGAGGAAAACGATCTGTCCAGAAGGTCTATCGGTTCCTCTCTTATTGCCTGATTGTAATAATCGTTATTACAGTAAGTATTGTTTATTTCATCTAAGGTCATGTTTTTAACTTTTATATTCCTCTGGTTTACAACTTCCTCTGTCTTGTAAGTGTGTATATTATATGGGGTATATGCTTTATTAATAGGATAGTGAAACAATTCGTTATCCACATCTATTCCGTCAGAGTGAACTTCAAATGCACCAGGCGAAAGAATTGCCAGGCCAGTATTAAGCTTAAGTGCTGGGGAAAACAAATTAAATAACATGAGCTGCATAGTAGGGCAATTGTTCTTCCCAGAAACATTTAAAAAATTTAAGTTTTTGCTCTGTTTTATTATGGGGAATAAAGTTCCAATATCGGATGTATTATTAGTATCAATGTGGGTTATTTTATTATTGTCCAGTCTTAAACTTTTGATAGATGGAAGATAAGTCAGGAAATCAAGATTTATATATTTCAACTGGTTGTTAGCAGCGTTTAATGTCTGAACATTGCAGAAGTTGCTATAGAATATTTTAATTTCAGAAAGCAAATTGTTGTTAATAAGTAACGTATTCAAGTTGGGAAATAAGTCATTGTGTAAACTTGTTAGTTTATTATGGGATAGATCCAGCAGTAAGAGTTCATTTTTATTACCTGCAACAATATCAGTTAATTGATTATGGCTGAGATTCAGGTATTGCAGCCATTCGCAAGATTCTAATTGCACAAACTCTAGTTGATTATGTGCCGCACTAAAATAAGTAACTGATGAAAGCCTATCTATATCAATATTTCTGAGAGCATTATTATTCATAGATATATGTGTAATACTTACATTTCTGCCTTGAGGAAAATTTATTGACTCAAGAGTATTACTATTCAGACTTAGCTTTACGAGTCTATCGTAGTTGGTTGCATCAAAATGTGTGAGTTGGTTATTATCAAGATTGATAGAGGTGAAGTTTTGCAGCCCTGGTGGTTGAGTGGTTAAATTAAGTCCTGATAAATCAATGGTCACTTCATTAGTGTCATCAATTATATTTCTTACTGCAGTCCAGTACTGCATTTGTGCAAGTGGATCATTGTTGATGCCGTTAACTAATACATGCCAAAGATGTTTTGATGATATTAGTTGATCAATGTCATTGGTTGGCAGTAAATTGTTATTGCTTAAGTTTAAATATTCCAGTTTTGTAGTGTTTTTGGCGTTTAAATGTGCAATATGGTTGTCGTTTAAAGTGATTGTTTTCATCCTGGGATGATTGTGTAATATAAGGTCAGTGATCATATTGTGATGGGCACTTAACTCAATCAGAGATTGTTGCCGCGCGAGCCGTTGGCTTCATCGTTATAGCCTTTAAAATCATATTCCCAGTGACCAAAACCAATCATTTGATCATTGATTTGCGTTTCTCCTTTAAAGCCGAGACGGGCATAAGTTTTATCACCATCGTCACGCTTATCATCAGTAAAATAACGTAGAGCGGTAACCTTGCCATAAAGGTCGAGTTTATTACCATCCTTGTTATAGACTTCGGCAGCGTGTGCTACGTTCGCAGCTAACAAACCAGTTACAACCACCGCAACTATTTTTAATTTCATTTAACAGAATCCTTTTAATTATCGTTAAACGTATTTTCTAAACGAATTTTAAACGGCGTCATTTATAAATGATATACTGTTTTTAAAATAGAATGGTGATTAAAAACAATGAGAAAAATAGATGAAATAATATTATTTATCGATATGTGATCGAAGTCGAAATGAGATATAAGGTGAATTACTGGTATTTGAAATTTATTTTTTAATATTGTCGGAATTTATCTGATTAACTGCCGGGCCGTAGACCCGGCAATTATTTTAACCACGACGTGTCGCCAGCCAGCAGAGCAGGGAACCGCCGCAGACCATTAGCGCGCCTTGCCAGAATGAGAACGACAGCGGGGCGCTGAGCAGCACGGCTGCAAGCGCTGAGGAAAGTACGGGCGTAAAATACGAGCCTACCGCCATTATGGTGACATTGCCATGCAGTATACCGACATTCCATGCAGCATAAGCAAATCCTAAGGTAAATGCCGCAGAGATGAGTTTAATCATGACGGGCGTGCTAAATACCATTTCTGGTTGTGGCGTGAGAAAATAGTAAACCCACAGACTTGCTCCCGTTAGCAGGACAAAAACGGTAATTCCGTTAAATCCGCGTGCGTATTTATTCGTTACTGTGCAATAGGCTGCCCAGATAAACGCACCAATAAACGCTAGGAAATAACTCAATGGGCTGGTGGTAATATTATTGATGATTTCATCATAATGTAACCCATTATCACCGCCTAACACCCAGCAGACGCCGACCAGGGCTAATAATAATCCTGGTACAATCAGCCAGTTGGTTTTCTGACCATTAAACAGAATGGCAAAGAGAATTGTCAGGCTGGGCCATAGATAGTTCACCATACCCACTTCAATCGCCTGATGACGGGTCGCCGCATACCCTAAGGAAAGCGCCAGACAGATTTCATAGCTGACGAATAACAGACTCCCGGCGAGTAAATAGCCTTTCGGAATCTGCCGAATACGCGGAAATCCAACCGTGAAGATTAACAGCAGCCCGCTTAATGAATAGATAGCAGCTGCGCCGCCGACCGGGCCGAGCCCCTCGCTGACACCGCGAATCAATCCTACCATCGTGCTCCACAGGACGATCGCTATTAGCCCTATGAGCGTTGCTTTTTGTCGTGTCATGCTCGCTGTTTTGTCTCTCTTGCCGTTAAAAATTAAGCTGAATTTTATAGCATTTTTTTAACTGGCCTGTCAGGCAGTGGTGCGTTTTTCTACCGCTATTGAGGTAGGTCAATTTGCGCAGGCGGATTATTTTGTGGCAAACACGTGTTCTTTTTGATTTCGCGCAAAAAGATTCAGAATTTTACTGTTAGTTTCCTCGCGCAGTAATACCCCTGAAAAAAGAGGAAAGCAATGGACGTCAGTCGCAGACAATTTTTTAAAATCTGCGCGGGCGGTATGGCTGGAACAACGGTAGCGGCATTGGGCTTTGCCCCGAAGCAAGCACTGGCTCAGGCGCGAAACTACAAATTATTACGCGCTAAAGAGATCCGTAACACCTGCACATACTGTTCCGTAGGTTGCGGGCTATTGATGTATAGCCTGGGTGATGGCGCGAAAAACGCCAGAGAAGCGATTTATCACATTGAAGGTGACCCGGATCATCCGGTAAGCCGTGGTGCGCTGTGCCCAAAAGGGGCCGGTTTGCTGGATTACGTCAACAGCGAAAACCGTCTGCGCTACCCGGAATATCGTGCGCCAGGTTCTGACAAATGGCAGCGCATTAGCTGGGAAGAAGCATTCTCCCGTATTGCAAAGCTGATGAAAGCTGACCGTGACGCTAACTTTATTGAAAAGAACGAGCAGGGCGTAACGGTAAACCGTTGGCTTTCTACCGGTATGCTGTGTGCCTCCGGTGCCAGCAACGAAACCGGGATGCTGACACAGAAATTTGCCCGCTCCCTCGGGATGCTGGCGGTAGACAACCAGGCGCGCGTCTGACACGGACCAACGGTAGCAAGTCTTGCTCCAACATTTGGTCGCGGTGCGATGACCAACCACTGGGTGGATATCAAAAACGCTAACGTCGTAATGGTAATGGGCGGTAACGCTGCTGAAGCGCATCCCGTCGGTTTCCGCTGGGCGATGGAAGCGAAAAACAACAACGATGCAACCTTGATCGTTGTCGATCCTCGTTTTACGCGTACCGCTTCTGTGGCGGATATTTACGCACCTATTCGTTCCGGTACGGACATTACGTTCCTGTCTGGCGTTTTGCGCTACCTGATCGAAAACGACAAAATCAACGCCGAATACGTTAAGCATTACACCAACGCCAGCCTGCTGGTGCGTGATGATTTTGCTTTCGAAGACGGTCTGTTCAGCGGCTACGACGCTGAAAAACGGCAATACGATAAATCGTCCTGGAACTATCAGTTCGATGAAAACGGCTATGCGAAACGCGATGAAACACTGACTCATCCGCGCTGTGTGTGGAACCTGCTGAAAGCGCACGTTTCCCGCTACACGCCGGACGTTGTTGAAAACATCTGTGGTACGCCAAAAGCCGACTTCCTGAAAGTGTGTGAAGTGCTGGCCTCCACCAGCGCACCGGATCGCACAACCACCTTCCTGTACGCGCTGGGCTGGACGCAGCACACCGTGGGTGCGCAGAACATCCGTACTATGGCGATGATCCAGTTGCTGCTCGGTAACATGGGTATGGCCGGTGGCGGCGTGAATGCATTGCGTGGTCACTCCAACATTCAGGGTCTGACTGACTTAGGTCTGCTCTCTACCAGCCTGCCAGGTTATCTGACGCTGCCGTCAGAAAAACAGGTTGATTTGCAGTCGTATCTGGAAGCGAACACGCCGAAAGCGACGCTGGCTGGTCAGGTGAACTACTGGAGCAACTATCCGAAGTTCTTCGTTAGCCTGATGAAATCTTTCTATGGCGATGCCGCGCAGAAAGAGAACAACTGGGGCTATGACTGGCTGCCGAAGTGGGACCAGACCTACGACGTCATCAAGTATTTCAACATGATGGATGAAGGCAAAGTCACCGGTTATTTCTGCCAGGGCTTTAACCCGGTTGCGTCCTTCCCGGACAAAAACAAAGTGGTGAGCTGCCTAAGCAAGCTGAAGTACATGGTGGTTATCGATCCGCTGGTGACTGAAACCTCAACCTTCTGGCAGAACCACGGCGAGTCGAACGATGTCGATCCGGCGTCTATTCAGACTGAAGTATTCCGTCTGCCTTCGACCTGCTTTGCTGAAGAAGATGGTTCTATTGCTAACTCCGGTCGCTGGCTGCAGTGGCACTGGAAAGGTCAGGATGCGCCGGGCGAAGCGCGTAACGACGGTGAAATTCTGGCGGGTATCTACCATCACCTGCGCGAGCTGTACCAGGCCGAAGGTGGTAAAGGCGTAGAACCGCTGATGAAGATGAGCTGGAACTACAAGCAGCCGCACGAACCGCAATCTGACGAAGTAGCTAAAGAGAACAACGGCTATGCGCTGGAAGATCTCTATGATGCTAATGGCGTGCTGATTGCGAAGAAAGGTCAGTTGCTGAGTAGCTTTGCGCATCTGCGTGATGACGGTACAACCGCATCTTCTTGCTGGATCTACACCGGTAGCTGGACAGAGCAGGGCAACCAGATGGCTAACCGCGATAACTCCGACCCGTCCGGTCTGGGGAATACGCTGGGATGGGCCTGGGCGTGGCCGCTCAACCGTCGCGTGCTGTACAACCGTGCTTCGGCGGATATCAACGGTAAACCGTGGGATCCGAAACGGATGCTGATCCAGTGGAACGGCAGCAAGTGGACGGGTAACGATATTCCTGACTTCGGCAATGCCGCACCGGGTACGCCAACCGGGCCGTTTATCATGCAGCCGGAAGGGATGGGACGCCTGTTTGCCATCAACAAAATGGCGGAAGGTCCGTTCCCGGAACACTACGAGCCGATTGAAACGCCGCTGGGCACTAACCCGCTGCATCCGAACGTGGTGTCTAACCCGGTTGTTCGTCTGTATGAACAAGACGCACTGCGGATGGGTAAAAAAGAGCAGTTCCCGTATGTGGGTACGACCTATCGTCTGACCGAGCACTTCCACACCTGGACCAAGCACGCATTGCTCAACGCAATTGCTCAGCCGGAACAGTTTGTGGAAATCAGCGAAACGCTGGCGGCGGCGAAAGGCATTAATAATGGCGATCGTGTCACTGTCTCAAGCAAGCGTGGCTTTATCCGCGCGGTGGCTGTGGTAACGCGTCGTCTGAAACCGCTGAATGTAAATGGTCAGCAGGTTGAAACGGTGGGTATTCCAATCCACTGGGGCTTTGAGGGTGTCGCGCGTAAAGGTTATATCGCTAACACTCTGACGCCGAATGTCGGTGATGCAAACTCGCAAACGCCGGAATATAAAGCGTTCTTAGTCAACATCGAGAAGGCGTAAGGGGGCGAACAGATGGCTATGGAAACGCAGGACATTATCAAAAGGTCCGCAACTAACTCCATCACGCCGCCTTCTCAGGTGCGTGATTACAAAGCAGAAGTCGCAAAACTTATCGACGTTTCCACCTGTATCGGCTGTAAAGCCTGTCAGGTGGCGTGTTCGGAGTGGAACGACATCCGTGATGAAGTGGGGCACTGCGTCGGGGTTTACGATAACCCCGCCGATCTGAGCGCCAAGTCCTGGACGGTGATGCGCTTTAGCGAAACCGAACAGAACGGCAAGCTGGAGTGGCTGATCCGTAAAGACGGCTGTATGCACTGTGAAGATCCCGGCTGCCTGAAGGCGTGCCCGTCTGCTGGTGCAATCATTCAGTACGCTAACGGGATTGTCGATTTCCAGTCGGAAAACTGCATCGGCTGTGGTTACTGCATTGCCGGGTGTCCGTTTAATATTCCGCGCCTCAACAAAGAGGATAACCGGGTATATAAATGCACGCTCTGCGTCGATCGCGTCAGCGTCGGCCAGGAACCGGCTTGTGTGAAAACCTGTCCGACCGGGGCTATCCACTTCGGCACCAAGAAGGAGATGCTGGAGCTGGCGGAACAGCGCGTGGCGAAACTGAAAGCGCGTGGTTACGAACATGCTGGCGTCTACAACCCGGAAGGGGTCGGTGGTACGCACGTTATGTACGTGCTGCATCACGCCGATCAGCCGGAGCTGTATCACGGTCTGCCGAAAGATCCGAAGATCGACACCTCGGTAAGCCTGTGGAAAGGCGCGTTGAAACCGCTGGCAGCGGCTGGCTTTATTGCCACTTTTGCCGGGTTGATTTTCCACTACATCGGTATTGGCCCGAATAAGGAAGTGGACGATGACGAGGAGGATCATCATGAGTAAGTCGAAAATGATTGTGCGCACCAAATTTATTGATCGCGCCTGTCACTGGACCGTGGTGATTTGCTTCTTCCTGGTGGCGCTGTCCGGGATTTCGTTCTTCTTCCCGACGCTGCAATGGCTGACGCAAACCTTCGGTACGCCGCAGATGGGACGCATTTTGCACCCGTTTTTCGGCATTGCGATTTTCGTCGCACTGATGTTTATGTTTGTGCGTTTTGTGCATCACAACATCCCGGATAAGAAAGATATTCCGTGGCTGTTGAACATTGTCGAAGTATTGAAAGGCAATGAGCATAAAGTGGCGGATGTCGGTAAGTACAACGCCGGGCAAAAGATGATGTTCTGGTCGATCATGAGCATGATTTTCGTGCTGCTGGTGACCGGGGTGATTATCTGGCGTCCGTACTTTGCGCAGTACTTCCCGATGCAGGTTGTTCGCTACAGCCTGCTGATCCACGCGGCTGCGGGTATCATCCTGATCCACGCCATCCTGATCCATATGTATATGGCATTTTGGGTGAAAGGGTCGATTAAAGGGATGATCGAAGGGAAGGTGAGCCGTCGCTGGGCGAAGAAACACCATCCACGCTGGTATCGTGAAATCGAGAAGGCAGAAGCGAAAAAAGAGAGTGAAGAAGGGATATAATCTCTTTTGAACTTTAAGCTGAAAATGGCGCTTTAAGAAGCGCCATTTTTTTATTGCGTAACCAGACGGCGCAGTCGCGACACATCCACCGTTTTTTCAGCCTCTGCCAGACTCCAGGCGTTTTGCAGATTCAGCCACATTTGCGGCGAACTGCCGATCACCACGGAAAGTTTAATCGCCATTTCTGGTGTCAAAGCTGCTTTTCCGGTCAGTAATCGGCTTGCCGTTGAGGGCGCAATTTCCATTGCTCTGGCAAACTCGCGCAGGCTGACATTAAGTTCGTCCAGTGATTCCTGAATAATGTCCCCCGGGCGGGGATGATTGGCCATTTTCATCAAAATCTTTACTCTCAGTAGCGTTCCTTCTCTGGGAACACTATCATTATTGTTCCTTCCTACGCAACAATAATCCATTTAGCCATTTCATGTTGGAGAGTGTGCGATGCTGCGACCCGAACATGGCAGTCGCAGCAAAGGCCTCTTAGTGACGGAAATCAATCACCATGCGGCCACGGATTTTGCCTTCTTCCATCTCGGTAAAGATGGTGTTGATGTCCGCTAACGGACGCAGGGCGACTTTCGGCACCACTTTGCCTTCGGCGGCAAACTGGAAGGCTTCGGTTAGATCCTGGCGCGTGCCGACCAGCGAACCGACCACTTCAATGCCATCCAGCACAAGGCGTGGGATGTCCAGGCTCATAGACTCCAGCGGCAGACCGACAGCCACAACACGACCGCCTGCACGGACAGCATCAACTGCCGAGTTAAACGCAGCTTTAGCAACTGCTGTTACCACCGCAGCGTGAGCGCCACCGGTTTTCTCCTGCACAATTTTGGCGGCGTCTTCGGTGCGTGAGTTAATCGCTAAATCTGCACCCATTTCGGTTGCCAGTTTTAACTGCTCATCATTGACATCAATGGCGATCACTTTCGCGTTAAAGACATTCTTCGCGTATTGCAGAGCGAGGTTACCCAGACCGCCAAGACCGTAGATAGCAATCCACTGCCCTGGACGAATTTTTGACAGTTTAACGGCTTTGTAGGTGGTGACCCCCGCACAGGTAATGCTGCTGGCCGCCGCCGAGTCCAGACCATCTGGCACTTTTACCGCGTAATCGGCGACCACGATGCACTCTTCCGCCATCCCGCCATCAACGCTGTATCCGGCATTTTTAACTGAACGGCAGAGCGTTTCGTTACCACTATTACAGTATTCGCAATGACCGCATCCTTCGTAGAACCACGCCACGCTGGCACGATCGCCTGGTTTTAATGAGGTGACACCTGGGCCAACTTCTGCCACCACACCGATGCCTTCATGGCCCAGAATTACGCCAGTTTTGTCACCAAAATCGCCATTCTTAACATGAAGATCGGTATGACATACACCACAACACTCCATTTTCAGCAGGGCTTCGCCATGTTTCAGTGAGCGCAGTGTTTTATCCGTAACGTCAACGTGATGATCCTTCGTAACAACTGCAGCCTTCATAGTTCCTCCTTTTCGGATGATGTTCTGCATAGCAGGTGAGGCAAATGAGATTTATTCGCCACTACCCAGTATGGATGAGATCTGAAAAAGGGAGAGAGAAATAGCCCGGTAGCCTTCACTACCGGGCGCAGGCTTAGATGGAGGTACGGCGGTAGTCGCGGTATTCGGCTTGCCAGAAATTATCATCAATGGCCTGTTGCAGAGCTTCGGCAGATGTTTTCACCGCCACGCCTTGCTGCTGCGCCATTTTGCCAACCGCAAACGCAATTGCGCGGGAGACTTTCTGAATATCTTTCAGTTCCGGTAGTACCAGACCTTCGCCGTTCAGGACCAGCGGCGAATACTGAGCAAGCGTTTCACTTGCCGACATCAGCATCTCATCGGTGATACGTGACGCGCCGGAAGCAATAACCCCCAGGCCGATGCCCGGGAAAATAAAGGCGTTGTTACACTGGGCGATAGGGTAGATTTTATCTTTCCATACCACTGGATTAAACGGGCTGCCAGTGGCGACCAGCGCGTTACCTTCGGTCCAGGCGATAATGTCCTGCGGTGTGGCTTCCACGCGTGACGTCGGGTTAGACAGCGGCATCACGATCGGACGCGGACAGTGTTTATGCATCTCACGAATGATCTCTTCCGTAAACAGCCCGGTCTGTCCTGAGACGCCAATCAGAATATCTGGTTTTACATTGCGCACCACATCCAGCAGTGACAACACATCGCTGTCGGTATCCCAGTCACTGAGGTTTTCGCGCTTCTGCACCAGTTTGGTCTGGAAAGGTAGCAGGTTCGGCATCTTGTCCGTCAGCAGGCCAAAGCGATCGACCATAAAGACTTTCTGCCGCGCTGCTTCCTCGCTTAATCCTTCGCGCTGGGTCTGGGCGATGATCATTTCGGCAATGCCGCATCCCGCTGAACCTGCGCCAAGGAAGACGATTTTTTTCTCGCTTAACTGACCACCTGCCGCGCGGCTGGCTGCGATCAGTGTGCCGACTGTTACTGCCGCAGTGCCCTGAATGTCATCGTTAAAAGAACAAATTTCATTGCGATAGCGGTTAAGTAACGGCATCGCATTTTTTTGAGCAAAGTCTTCAAACTGCAACAGCACGTCCGGCCAGCGTTGTTTCACAGCCTGGATAAATTCATCAACGAATTCATAGTATTCATCGTCAGTGATACGCGGATTACGCCAGCCCATATACAGCGGATCGTTAAGCAGCTGTTGGTTGTTCGTTCCGACATCCAGCACCACCGGAAGGGTATACGCCGGGCTGATGCCGCCACAGGCGGTATAGAGCGACAGTTTACCGATCGGAATGCCCATCCCGCCGATGCCCTGGTCACCAAGCCCCAGAATACGTTCACCGTCAGTCACCACAATCACTTTAATATTATGGTTCGGCACGTTTTGCAGAATATCGTCCATATTGTGCCGGTTCTGGTAAGAGATAAACACGCCGCGTGAACGGCGGTAGATCTCAGAAAAACGCTCACAGGCTGCGCCGACGGTTGGGGTATAAATAACAGGCATCATCTCATCAAGATGATTGTTTACCAGACGGTAGAAGAGGGTTTCGTTGGTGTCCTGGATGTTACGCAGGTAGATGTGTTTGTCGATTTCGGTTTTGAATCCCTGATACTGGATCCATGCTCGTTCCGCTTGTTCTTCGATGGTTTCGACCACTTCCGGCAGTAACCCCAGCAGATTGAAGTTACGGCGTTCTTCCATGCTGAAGGCACTGCCTTTATTCAACAACGGAAATTCCAGCAGTACAGGGCCAGCGTAAGGGATATAAAGCGAACGCTGTTTTTTTGTTTTTGGTTCCATGTCACTCACTCTTTTTTGAATATCCATCCCTGGCACGCTTTTATCGTCTTTGCTTTACCGCCAGGGCGTCGGCCCCAAGTATAGAGCAGATAAAAACAAAAACACCATTGCGCAGGCAATGGTGTTTAATCGTCATTGAGGACTGATGGTTATGAATTACTTTTCAGCGGGGCGTTTTCTGCCGGTTGGATTATTTACCACGCTGGATTTGTCACCTTCGGTAACTATTTTGCGCTGGTTAGAAATTTTATGGTCCAGTCCAAGAATATGACGTGCCTGACGGTTCGATTTCATTTTAACTCCTCAATCCTGTTGCTAGTTTTAAGGACAACATCGCCGTAGCGAAGAAACACGTGCTAAACCCCTAAATTAGGTTGCCGATCAAGCATAGCACCTTAAAGCGTAGGGTGCTGGCCACTGACCACATAATTGATCGTTTGCTGGTAGATATCACTGAGGATGTCGTTATCAGAAGCTTCCACCCATTTGGTCAGCTCCATGAGAATGTCATCTTCAGTGACAACACCGTGCTCTGCCCGAAGGCCTTGCTCAATGGCATTAACCAGAGCGGGTTCTGCTGTTGAATTTTCTGCCTGATAATAAGTAAACATAGTGATTCTCCGTGTCTGTGTATTTATGGTGTCTGCTACGGATCGCAGATTTATAAAGCACATTCAGCATGGCAAATATTTGCCGCTTCGTTGTTAAGATTAGTCCTGGTTGATGATTTTTATATTTTAACCTCATGATATTGATAGGTATTATTATTGTGGTGAGTTGATTAATATTAATGCAATATCTCTTGGGTTATATATTCCCGGTTATCTATTGTGGAAATTTAATTTAAGTGCAGAAGTAATATTTCTGCCGGATTTTTATTCGGAATATCCTGCTTATCCTCGTGCTGTTTCTCACGTAGTCTATAATTTCCTTTTTAAGCCCACAGGAGAGCAACAATGACAATCCATAAGAAAGGTCAGGCACACTGGGAAGGCGATATCAAACGCGGGAAGGGAACAGTATCCACCGAGAGTGGTGTGCTGAACCAACAGCCGTATGGATTTAACACGCGTTTTGAAGGCGAAAAAGGAACTAACCCTGAAGAACTGATTGGCGCAGCGCATGCCGCATGTTTCTCAATGGCGCTTTCATTAATGCTGGGGGAAGCGGGATTTACGCCAACATCGATTGATACCACCGCCGATGTGTCGCTGGATAAAGTGGATGCCGGTTTTGCGATTACGAAAATCGCACTGAAGAGTGAAGTTGCGGTGCCGGGTATTGATGCCTCTACCTTTGACGGCATCATCCAGAAAGCAAAAGCAGGATGCCCGGTTTCTCAGGTACTGAAAGCGGAAATTACGCTTGATTACCAGTTGAAATCGTAAAGCATTGCCGGATGACGCGTCAGGCGCGTGAATGCCTGATGCGTTGTTAGCATCTCTACAGCGCCCGCCAGCACCGGATCTCACGTCCGTCCTCCCTTATTGTTAATGATTGCCGGACTTCACATCCGTGGGTTGCCAGAGGGCAACGTTCGTAGAAAAAACAGCCTTGCGGCAACGTGCGGTTTCCCGGCAGATCCGTTTTACGTAATGCCCATTCTTCCTCCAGCGGTTTATCAATGGCGGGGAGGGAATCCAGCAATAATCGGGTATATGGATGTGCCGGAGCAGTCAACACCTGTTGCGCTTCCCCTAGTTCCACAATCTGCCCGAGATACATCACCGCCACCCGATCGCTCATATGACGTATCACCGAGACATTGTGTGAAATCAGCACATAAGTCAGCCCGTGATTTTCCTGTAGCGTTACCAGTAAATTGAGGATCTGCGCCTGCACGGAGATATCCAGCGCCGAGGTTGGCTCATCAAGCACAATCACGTCAGGCTGCGAAGAGAGTGCTCTGGCAATGGCGATGCGTTGCCGCTGCCCGCCGGAGAACGCATGAGGCAGGCGGTCGAGATACTCCGGACGAATACCCACCTGCACAGCCAGCTCCTCTGCCAACGCTCGCCGCTGTTGTTCACTACTACGCTTAGCTATCCAGAGCGGTTCTGTGATGATGCGCCACACCGGTAAGCGCGGATTAAGCGAAGAGAGCGGGTCCTGAAACACCATCTGCATAATGCGTTGTGAGCCTGAACGGATGTACTGCCCGTGGCTCGGTTGCAGCATGCCCATTAAAAGCTGTGCGAGGGTGCTTTTGCCGCAGCCTGACTCGCCGACGATCCCTAAGGTTTCACCACGGCGGATCTGTAAATCAATACCATTAATGGCATGAACATGTTCCGTAGTTTTACCAAGCCAGTTTTTACGGGCCGGGAAATTGATATGGACGTCGCGTAACGTTAATAACGTGTCAGACACTTATGACCTCCTGCTGCGGATACCAACAGGCGCAGCGCTGGTTGTTGTCACCACACGCTGTCAGCGCCGGGACGTTTTCACACTGTGCACCTGCCGCATAGCAACGATCGCGAAAAGCGCAGCCTTCAGGCAAATGGGTGAGGTTTGGTACCGTCCCTGGAATGGCGGGTAATGGCTGGCGTGGTACTCCATGTTCTGGTGCGCATTGCAGCAAACCAATGGTATACGGATGCCGGGGATGATGGATAATGTCTGCCGTCACGCCGCTTTCAATTACGCTTCCGGCATACATCACGTAAACGCTATCGCACAGTTGCGACACCACGACCATATCATGGCTGATGAACAGTACCGCAGTTCCACTGGCGCGGGCTTTATGTTTAAGCAAACGCAGTACCTGCAACTGTAGCGTGACGTCCAGCGCCGTAGTCGGTTCGTCGGCAATAATCAATTGCGGCTCGCAGGAGAATGCCAGCGCAATCATTACCCGCTGGCGCATACCACCTGAAAGCTCAAACGGATAGCGCGACATAACTTCCACGGCATCCGGGATTTGCATCTCTTCCAGCAGGGCAATCGCTTTAGCTCTGGCTTCCCGACGACTTATTGGTTGATGATGGCGGATCACGTCCATCATCTGAAGACCTATTCGACGTGTCGGATTGAGGGCGGTCATCGGTTCCTGAAAGATCATCGCCACTCGTGCGCCGCGCCACTGACGAAGCTGTTTTTCCCGAGCGTTAAGAACATCGTCTCCCAGCAGTGAAATCTGCCCCCGATGTACGCAATAACTGCCCGTCTGTAGCAGACGCATAATCAGCATTGCGGTGACTGATTTACCTGAGCCGGATTCTCCCACCAGACCGACAATTTCGCCGCGGTTAATCTGCAAGGACACATTGTTGAGCGCGTGAACATCACCGTTAAAACCGGGGAAACTCAAATGCAGCTGTTGAATGTCCAGAACGGGTTGGGTCATGACTGCTTTCCTCCTGCTTTCGGGTCAAGCAGATCGCGAATACCATCACCAAAGAGATTAAACCCAACGGCGGTAAGCAAAATCGCTGCCCCCGGAAATGCGCAATACCACCACTGATCGAGTACATAGTTGCGACCATTCGCTACCATCGCGCCCCATTCAGCACTCGGTTGTTGAGCACCCAGGCCAATAAATCCCAACGTGGCGGCCATTAAAATCGCGCTACCGATATCCAGCGATGCCTGCACGATCAGCGGCGGCAGGGAGTTACGTAAAATATGCCAGCTGATCAGATGCCAACGCGACGCACCAAAGGTTTTCGCCGCCTGAACATAGGTATACTGGCGTACAACTAATGCTTGCCCCCGCGCCAGGCGCACATAAAAGGGAATTCGCACAATAGCAATCGCCAGCATGGCGTTAAATAAACTCGGCCCGAGAGCGGCAGCCAGTGCCATTGTCAGTACCAACGAAGGAATCGACAGCATAATGTCCATGATGCGCATGATGATGGCGTCTGCGCGTCCGCCAAGCACACCGGATAGACATCCGAGTAGCGAACCAATCATACCCGCAATGGCAACCACGACTAATCCGGCGAGAATTGATTGCTGACTGCCGACCAGTACGCGGCTGAACAGATCGCGTCCCACTTCATCGGTGCCAAACCAGTGCGCCGCAGAAGGCGGCAAAAGGCGGGCGGTTAAATCAATGGCGTTGGGATCATGCGTCGCCAGCCACGGTGAAAAAATCATCATCAATAGCATTAATACAATGATGACTGCGCCGGTCACGGTGAGCGGACTGCCTTTCAGCATCCATACCAGTTTTGCACCGTTAAATCGCGTTTGTTTTTGTGGGCGTACGGCGGACGTTTCCTCGCTTAGCATCATTCACCACCTCCACGTCCGATACGCGGATCAATCCACAAATAGAGCAAATCCACCACCAGGTTGACCAGCACATAAGCAAATGAAACCACGACGGCAAAGCCCATCACTGCCGGGAAGTCGAGCGCCTGTATTGATGTTACTACCCATGCACCCATTCCGGGCCAGGCAAAAACGGTTTCGGTGAGCACTGCGCCATACAACAAATCGCCCAGCGCCAAACCCAATACGGTAATCGATGGGATCAACGCATTGGGTAGCGCATAACATAAAACGATATACCAGCCGGGCAAGCCGCTGGCCCGGGCGGTACGAATGTAGTCTTCACTCAATTGTTCCAGCATCGCTGAGCGGATCTGGCGAGCGACAATTCCCAGGTGAACGAACGCCAGCGTTAATGCCGGTAAGATGAGATGTTGCAACGCATTGAAGAAGACTTCACCGTTGCCTTCAAGCAGCGCATCGAGCAGATAAAAGCCGGTAACGTGCGTTGGTGGATCCAGCCAGTCATCAAGCCTTCCGCCGCCGGGAAGAATTTGCAGATGACCATAAAACAGCACAATGACGCCCAGCCCAAGCCAGAACGCAGGTGTGGAGATTCCGGTAATGGCCATTATTCGCACCAGATGATCCAGCCAGCGATTTCGCCAGACTGCAGAGAGTATGCCCAGCGGGATGCCAATCAGGAGTGCCAGCAGCAGGGCACCAAAAGCCAGCTCCAGCGTCGCCGGGAAAAATATACGCAACTCTTCCAGCACCGGACGCCCGGTACGAATGGATGTTCCCAGGTCACCATGAAACAGGTCGCTGACGTAGCGGTAAAACTGTACATACAGTGGCTGGTCCAGTCCCAGTTGCTGGCGAATATTTTCCACGATAGCATCGCTGGCGCGGTCACCCGCCAGTAACCGCGCCGGATCGCCAGGGATCAGATGCGAGATAATAAACGTAATCACGCAGACGCCCGCCACCACGAGCACCAGCCCCCAGCAGCGTTGGCGTAAAATACTCCAGAAGGTCACGTTATTTACTCATGGTATTGATATTGAAGACCTGTTCCAGCATGGGATTGAACACAAAGCCTTTCACCTCTTTGTTCACCGCCAGTTGGTAGTTTTTCTGGAACAGGTACACATAAGCAGCGTCATCAATGACGATTTTCTGTGCCTGCTGGTAGTCCCGGGTACGCTGCGTCTGGTCGGTGGTCGCAAGCGCATTGCGCAGTAACTTATCGACCTCACTGTTTTCATAGAACGAGCGGTTACCCGGCAGACCTTTTTTGTCTGACTCAAACCAGTAATTCATAAACATATACGGGTCGGCAAAATCCGGACTCCAGTTGCCAATCGCAATGTCGTAATCACCTTTACCCACTCTGTCGCGCATGGTGGCGTTCGCCAGCTTTTCCAGCTTCACATTGATGCCCAGCTTGTTGAGACTGGATTGTGTCGCCAAAGCAATAGGCTCCCAGTTCGGATCGTTATCGGAGTAGAGAAACGTCAGGCTGGTGGGTTTGCTCGTCACTTTATCCCATTCGGCTTTGGCTTTCGTTTCGTCATGGTTGTATTGCATTGCCGTCGCATCGTAGCCCCACATGCCTTCCGGAATCGGGCCGCGCATCTGTTTTCCGTTACCACTCAGAATGCCGTTAACCATGCCCTGATAATCGGTAGACCAGGAAATGGCCCGACGCAGATCCGCCTGATTAAGAGGCGCTTTGCTGTTATTCAGATACAGATAGGTAACGCGCAGTGACGGATACTCTGCCACATTGACTTTATTTTCCTGCTTCAGGGCGTTGAGTTGATCCACCGGCAGCGCATCGGCAATGTCAATGTCGCCACGGGAGAGCTGCAGGCGACGGGAGGCACTTTCACCGATAATTTTTACCGATACTCGCTTAAAGTTCGGTTTATTGCCGGGGTAATGCGGATTTGGCACCAGAACTAATTGCTGACCTTTTTGCCAGCTTTTCAGCATAAATGGTCCGGAACCGGCGGTATTTTGCGCGAGGAAGCCGCGAGCATCATCCGCTGCATGTTCCTTTAAGACCGCCGGATTGATAATGGATGCACCGTCATTCGCCAGCGTGTAGAGGAACGGTGCGAATGGCTGGCTAAGGGTAAACTTCACCGTATGTTCGTCGGGAGCATCAATCTTTAAATCTTTGGGAAATGCTTCTGCTGGCCCCTGGCCGATTTTTAGTAGCCGCTCAAAAGAGAGTTTTACTGCTTCGGCAGTGACCGGTGTGCCATCGGCAAATTTAGCATTGTCCTTCAGGGTGAACGTCCACTCTTTTTGATCGTCAGACGCTTTCCAGCTACTTGCCAGATCGCCTTCAACGTCGGTTGAGCCTTTATCACCGTCCGTTTTGTACTGAACCAGCCGCTGATAAGACGGGTAGGTCACCGTCCAGTCGTTATTATCTATTGTTACCGCCGGGTCGAGGGTTTGTGGATCGGCGGCCTTACCAATCACCAGCATATCTTTCGGTACGGCGGCGTGCGCAACCGGGAAATTTGTGGCAAGGACGAGCGCGAGCAATGTGGGACGAAACGGTATCGATCTCTTCATGACAGTTTCCTGATTAACTGACGTGTTGTGTGCCAGGGGATATAAAACAGGTGAATTGATCAGCGAGCAGAGGGTAACTCGCTGCCTGGGGTAATTCGAAGTGCCACCATTCGCTGGAGATACCGACAAAACCGCCACCAGTCATTATCGCATTCAGCAACAGCCGATTGCGCTGAGCGGCGGGCGGGACGGAAGGGTGATAGGCATGGGAGCGCTCGTGCATTTCATCGAACCCTGCGCCCATATCGAGGATGTTCCCGTGCTCATCACGAAGCGTCAGGTCGATCGCCGTGCCACGGCTGTGATTAGAACCGACCGTCACATCAACAACATATTGCGGGTCTGGGCAGGCTTGCCACAACATCGCCTGTGCTAGTTGTGGGCGATACGCATCGTAAATCACCAGTTGTAAGCCTGACAGCTGGGCGATACTGATACTTTTCGCCAGCGCGGTAATCGCATCCTTGTGTAGCAGACAACGCGCTTGCTGATAAATAGCTTTACCTGTGATGTTATCAGCGCAGGCGTATTTCAATTCGATCTCCAGATCAGGGAAGATTACGGCTAAATCAACCAGTTCGGTGGTATCCGACATAAACGGTTCCTGTATAAGACAAAAATTGCTGCGCTTTCCGCTTATGCAGATCTCATGCCATGCCGGGATAAGCGCCAGAATGCTGGCTTAAAGTTATATTTTTTAACTTTTGATCAACATTTGTGCAGCGTAGTGCAGTTTTGGTGCAAGAGGGGAAGTTAAGGAAGGAATCTCCCGGAGTCGTAGCTGAAATCACAGTATTTAAGTGACAGTGTCACGTTAAATGAAAACCCGCGAGTGCGGGCGAGAGGAATTTGTCAGATTTTCAGCGGTAACACGCTGCTCATCCAGCCTGGAATTTCTTCGGCGGGTAGGGGGCGGGAAAAGAAATATCCCTGAATAACGCGACAGTGGATCTTGCGTAGCATCTCAAATTGCTCTTTGGTTTCGACGCCTTCCGCCACGACGGTTAAATTGAGGCTTTGCCCAATGCCGGTAATGGCTTCAAGTAAGGCAAGGATGCGTTTTTCGGTCAGACAACGATCGACAAAACTTTTGTCAATTTTGATTTCCGTTACCGGAAGACTGACTAAGCGGGATAATCCGGAAAAGCCCGTACCAAAATCATCTACCGATAAGCCCACGCCCATATCACGCAGGATCTGAATGCGCTTAAAGATTTCGGTATCGTGTTCCATCATCATGCTTTCCGTGATTTCTACCGTCAGCTGGTGGCCGTCAATACCCCAGGCGTGCATTGCATCAGACACCTGATTAGGCAGTTGATTACTGCGAAAGTGCAGTGCCGACAAGTTAACGGAAAGCGCCGGGATATGAATATTCTGGCTACGCCATTCTGCTAACTGACGGCAAGCTTCCGCGATGACCCAGCGCCCAATATTTTCGATTTCACCAATCTCTTCTGCGAGAGGAATAAACCGTGAAGGGGGCACATGACCATGCTGGGGATCGTGCCAGCGCGCAAGGGCTTCGATGCCGTACAGTTCACCCGTTTCTGCGAAGATTTGCGGCTGGTAAACAAGTTTCAGTTGGTTATTGCTAATCGCTTCTTTCAGCGCTGCGCCTAAAACCAAACGCTCTTTTACCATTTCGTTCATCGCCGGGCTGAAGAACTGCCAGCCGTTACCGCCATTCTTGCGAATATAATCCATTGCATTGTGAGCAGTGGAGAGCAGGTAATCGCGGTTTTTACCCACGTCGTAGCTGATGCCAATACTCAAGGTAAGCGGGAAGGGTTTATCGTCAATCATTATCGGCTTGCTGACCACATTCCGTAGCTCATCGGCGATTTGGGTAATGTTACTGACGTCGTTTTCCAGGCTCACGAGGACAAACTGCGTACCTTCGATACGACAGAGATACTGATCCGGTTTGAGTTTTTCACGAAAGCGATTGACCACTTCCAGCAATGCCTGATCGGCCCACGCATAGCCAAGGCTATCAATCACATCCTGAATATGGTCAACACCGATGAGATACACCACCGGAGAGACGGCTTTGTCGACCAGGTCATCGAGGTAATTGTGCAGGTTATTGCGATTTGGCAGACCGGTCATCGGATCAAATTGGATGAGTTGTTCAATATGCTGGCGGCTTTTTTCCTGTTCCAGCGCCAGCGCGGCCATATGCTGACTGATATCTGCCACGCGTTCGATAAAGGCGCTGGTTTCTGCTCCTGACGAGGTTTTAATTTGCAGGATCCCCGCAGGCGCGCCATCACGCTGACGAATGGTCGCTGACCAGCTTTGCGCATTTTGAACTTCTGCACCGTGCGAAGATGACGCCCAGTGTATCGGCATCCCGTTGCGCAGTGCGAACAGCGAAACATGCGATTCGTTGAGAACAGATTCGATGTTACGACAAATGATTTCCCCCATTTCATGAAATGGCGGGCTGCTGCACATGGCGGCGAGAATATTGCCTTCAAGCTGGCGGATTTGCCGTTCTTCGGTGATATCCGAGAAGGTCATTACCAGGTTCTGCAGATGCGCGAGCACGTCATAAACCGGGCTGATAGAGGCTTTAATCCAGATTTTTTCACCGGTGCGCGTCAACAGCAGAAATTCATCCTGATCGCGGGCGGTTTTCCATAGCAACTGTTGTAAACGAATGCGGTTATCGGCAGGGAATTCAGGAATGTTCAGGAGTGTATCGGGCTGCATACCGCTGGCTTCGCTAATGCAGTAACCAAACATTTCGGTAAATGCGCGATTGCACTGCACAATATGGCGTTCCGGATCGAGGACAATCACCGGTCGGTCGAGATGGTCAACGGCAATAATCAATTGTCGAGTCTGTTCTTTTTGCGCCATTTCTACGCTGGCATCCCGTACCAGCGCCAGGTAATAAACTTTCCCCTCGGCGCTCACTTTCGATAGCGCAAAACGGGTCCAGATTTTACTGCCGTCTTTTTTCTCCAGCTGCAGCTCCCGACTCATCCCCTCGACACGCGCTTTACCGCCTTCACGGTTATGACGAATGTATTCAGGATGCGCAGGACGCAAATCCCGCGGAATCAGCATATCAATGTTATTGCCAATGACTTCTTCACGTTTGTACCCCCAGAGCTTCTCTGCGGCGGGGTTGAAAAACATCACTTCATCATTTTCGTTAATTAACACCGCACCCATCATATTTTGCTCAAGGGCGGGGAAAAAAATGCCATCGGCGGCATTATCCGCATCGGTTAGCTTCATGATTACCTCTGCATCCTGGCGCATCTAAAGACTGGCTTTCCAGAGTTCAACACGGTTTCTACCTCGTCTTTTGGCGATATACAGAGCTTCATCGGCTATTTGAATGAGGCGCTCATAGTCAGGATGACCATTAAACATGGCGGCACCGATGGAAAGTGAGAGGGCAATATCCTCGCCGTTTGCGGCTTTCAGTTTGGTTTTCTCCACCCGACTGCGAATACGTTCTGCGGTACGTAACGTTTCGTTTTCAGAAGCTTCAGTCAAAACAATGATAAATTCATCGCCCCCGTAGCGAAAAACATAATCACTACTGCGGACGTTGTCATAAAAGGCCTGAGAGACTTTACGCAGAATTTCATCGCCAGTGTTATGGCCCCACGTATCGTTGATCTCTTTGAATTTATCAACGTCAATAATCAGCACTGACAGTGGTGTACCGGTCCGGTTGGCATGGGCAATTTCGCGTTTGAAGATAGTCGGCAGGAAACGGCGGTTAAGTAATTTCGTCAGTACATCCATACCGACTTCGTGGCGCGATACTTCTTCAAACAATTCACGCAGCAAGGTAATAATCTGCGATACGGTATTTCTTATCTGTAATAGAAATTTCACCCGCAAACTTCTGTTATTCAAATTCCTGGTGTTACGCATGGTTTGATTGAAAATACCGTCGAAATCCTGAATCAGACGGGAGATATGGCCCACTTCGGCAATGCCGCTAAAATAATGTCGACCTTTATGGTTAAACCACAGGCCAAAATCAGCCTGGCTTAAAGGCAAACTGCTGCCTAAATCAGAATCCAGCAGGACTTTATAGATAATATCTATTTCCCATGAAAGTATTGAGGCTATTTGCCGTTCTTTTTCTTCTTCGGCGTTTTCCAGTAACGAGAAGATACGATAGTTTTCATCTTCCTTTGAGGCACTTGCGGGCATGCACTTCCGCGACGGTATGCTGGATTTGTATTAGCCTTTCGACATCGTCAACCTGGGCAGAAAGCACGTTAATAATCCAGCGTTCCATCGCACTTTTCAACTGCCGCTCAACTTGTTCATTACTCAAGAATTCTTCGGCATGCGGGTCGATGCGGACAATTCGATAAAACTCGATACTCAGATAATGAGCATGCGCAACGGCAATTTCTGCGGCTTTAGCACGAATGAGAGGATCTGCCTGTTCGACAAGTCCGGTCCACTCATCTTTCATTCTTTTAAAATACATCTCCATAATTCACACCCTTATAAGGCTGGGAAATCAGACGGAATCAAAACGAAACGCAACGTGCGAGATCGACTAACTGCACCATATTCTCCTGAAATATGAAGATATACTGAAAAGAAATAAGCGACTTAGGACAGTTTCAATCTACGCTACTGTTCTTCAGAAGAGTATAGCCCATCGTAATTATTTTTCGGTGACAGCGAATATCGTATGGTTTTTCATATTCATACATTTTTATTAGGGATTTATAGCTGTTTAACTAAGTGTGGTTAATTGCGTGGTTAATTTGACTTATGTAAGCATGATTACTAGTGGGATATTTCACAAGGTGTAACACGCCGGTGGGTAAAGCACCGGCTTGTTACAAAGTAAGCATGGGAGTTTAACTGCCCCAACGACTTTGCAGATAGCTGACCGCTTGTTGAGTCTGCGGTTTATTCAGATAGTCCTCACGGAACAAGATGGTGCCGCTAATTTCTGGTACCGCATCGTTAAGATCGAGCTGCTTTTTCAGTTCCGGTACGCCGCCGTTAATCATCCAGTCTGGCTCTATCTTTGAAGGTTCACCCACTTTATAGAAGGCGATACCGATATACAGGCGGGTCCTGGTCGGTTTAACGACATCCGCCCACCATTTTGCCAACACGTCATAACGCGCGGCACTCCGTGAGAACGGCCAGTAAATTTGGGGAGCAATGTAATCCAGCAATCCTTGTTCCACCCATCGACGGGTGTCAGCGTAGGATTCGTCATAGGCTGCCGCGCCTCGGGTATCGGAACCGAGCGGATCGTGTGATCGGTTACGCCACACGCCTGCCGGGCTAACGCCAAATTCGACTCCCGGCTTAATGCTTTTAATGGTGTGTGATACCTTTGCAATTAACTGCTGAGTATTGTTGCGCCGCCAGTCTGCTTTTGACGCAAATGCGCCTCCGTATTTACGGTACGTTTCGTTATCATTTAGCCGTGAACCCGGTGATTCAGTATAGAAATAGTCGTCAAACTGCACGCCATCTACCGGATAGCGGGAAACCACTTCAGCGACTATTGATGTGATCCAGTCCTGAACCTCAGGGATGCCCGGGTCGAGGACAAAGCGATCGCCAGACGTTCTGATCCAGTCACGGTGTTGCACATAGACGCTCGCCGGTTGTTGAGACAGAGTGCTATTCAGTTCCCTGATAGTACCGGGCTTCGTATTAACCGATACGCGATAGGGGTTAAACCAGGCGTGTACTTTCATCCCACGCTTGTGGGCTTCGTCGAGCATAAATTGCAGCGGATCGTAACCCGGATTTTCACCAATCTTACCGGTCATAAGATCGGACCACGGCAAAATTTTCGATGGCCACAGGGCGGTACCGTCCGGCTTGACCTGGAAAAAGACCGTGTTTATGCCGAGACGTTGCAGATGATCCAGTTTGTCGATCATCGCCTGTTGTTGTACACGGGCCCGGCTGGTGGGGTTACTAATGTTAACCGAGGAAACCGGTGGCCAGTCGAGCCGAGAAACCGTGGCCAGCCAGATGCCACGCATCGGTTGTGACGATTGTTGCGTCGTGGCTGGTGGCTTTGAACCTGCTGGTGGTGTCACCATGGACTCTGGAGGCGTGCTTTTACAACTACACAGTAAAAGTGCCAGTGCAACTAGTATCGCTGGTCTTCTAATCGTTAATTTCTTGTTTCGGGAGCAGATATCCATATGTGCTGGTTTCCGGTAAACAGATGTGCGCTCATTCTCGTACTTATCCCGGTTAAGTCAATACGACAGCAAGCACGAAAAAGGGAGCGATGACTTATCGCTCCCTTGTCTTATAACCATTCAGACATGGTTAGTGTTTCTTGTCATTCATCACAATATAGTGTGGTGAACGTGCACGCGGGTGCAGGAAGAAGTGACCTTTTGGTGCGTTCTGACTGTTGATTGGCTCCAGAGTGACGCCGGTATTCGCTTTGCCTTTACGATCATGAACAGCATAGAGAATAAAGGGCAGGGCAAGTACCACCAGGAAACTAACAACCAGTAATTCAACATACATATCGGTAGAATCACCCTGGATGTTATCCGGCGGCAGGAAGGAAACAATAAACGCCATAATTGAAGTCAGCAGACCGACAATTGCCACGACCAATTTCACCCCTTTACCACCAGGGATATTAAATGTGCGTTTTAAGTCAGGATGTTTAAGAACCAACACAATGTAGCCAATAAACAGCATGAAATAAGCACACAGATAAATCACCACCGTCAGCGCCAGTGCGATCAGGAAGGACATGTTGTTACCGCCACCGGTATTGGTGAGGATGATCAACGCGATAGAAGTAATCACCAGCTGCGAAATGACCAGCGTTACCGGTACGCCATTTTTGTTCATTTTAGCGAATGCCGCTGGCAGCAGGTTTTTCTGCGCTGTGACATACATCCCGCGAGAAGGACCAACAATCCAGGAGGCGATTTCCGCCAGAACACCCAGCAACAGCAGTGCGGAGATCACGCGAACCGTCCACTCAATTTCCGGTGCCACATGGGACATCAGAACGGTAAAGGTTTGCATTACACCTGCGGAGAGGTTGATTTCATTACCCGGAATGACCATCGCAATAGATAAACCGCCAACAGAGCTTAAGCAGATTGCCGCCACCATCAGCAGTAACATAGCCAGTGGATAGTCGCGCCCGGGGTTGCTCATTTCATTGACGTGAGTTGCGGAAGCTTCTACGCCCATATAACTCAAAATGAAGGCAACAAATACAACCAGTGTGCCCACTTTAGAGAAGTCAGGGAAGAAGGTCTTCGAATCCATTTCGATAGCAACGGGGGCACCGGAGTGCAGATAAATAGCCGCTAATGCGATCAAAATAAATGCAGGTAACAGGATACCGGCGAAGAAGCCAACTTTAGCAATTCGCGCCGTGTATTTCGTGCCACCAAACTGCGTTAATGCCAGCGCCCAAAGAATGATGAGTGCTGCAATAGTTTTGGTAATGGGGTCTTCATTCAGCGCTGGCCATTTCAGGATGTAGGAGAGTGCCCCTAACACGAAATAGAGCATCGGAATAAAACCAATGGCGATTTGCAGATAGCCAAATGAGATCGCTGCAAATCCCCATCTCGGCCCCAGAGTATTTGATACCCAGGCGAAGACACCACCTTCTTCCCAGCCGTCGACGGTGGCCATTTCCGCAGCACAAAGTCCCACGGGAATAAACCATAAAATCCCGCCTAATAGCAGGAAGAAGACTAATGAAAAGCCCGATGTTGCGAAGGTAGGGTATTCATAAACAGCCATTACCATCGATGCCGTTATGGCAAAGAATCCGAGTAATGTGAGCTGCTTAGCTTTACCTGTCTGTACTGATGTAGCCATATTATCCCCCTAAAACGGTATTCCTGTCGGAACCGCACCTGTTTTGTTCTGAAGCGTATTCAGAACAATATTTTCCGTTGCTAATGCCAGTGAACAGACTTTGGAAATTGTCCCGAAACGGGTTCGTTTCGGGACACCGTTACCGTTAAACGTTATCAGGTATGTTTAAAGCTGTTCTGCTGGGCAATACCCTGCAGTTTCGGGTGATCGCTGAGATATTTCAGGGAGGCTTTGTAGTCTTCCAGCAACAGTTCAGCAAAGTCCATTTCGAAGCCGCGACGACACATAATGCGCATCACCACGATGTCGGTGGCTTCACCGCCGAGAGTGAAGGCCGGAACCTGCCAGCCGCGCAGACGCAGACGTTCAGAGAGGTCGTACAGGGTGTATCCCGGATCTTCACCATCTTTCAGTTTGAAGCAAACCGCCGGGATGCCTTCGTCCGGGCGACCCGTACAGATGAACTCATACGGCCCCAGTTTGGCGATTTCATCCGCCAGATAAGCGGCAACCTGGTAAGAGGCGTTCTGTACTTTGGTATAGCCTTCACGACCGAGGCGCAGGAATTCATAGTACTGTGCAATTACCTGACCCGCCGGGCGGGAGAAGTTGATGGCAAAAGTACCAATTTGACCACCCAGGTAGTCAACGTTGAACACCAGTTCCTGCGGCAGCGCTTCTTCGTCACGCCAGATAACCCAGCCGCAGCCCAGCGGAGCCAGACCGAATTTATGGCCTGAAGCACTGATCGATTTCACACGCGGCAGGCGGAAGTCCCAGACGATATCCGGGGCGACGAACGGTGCCAGGAAGCCACCGCTGGCAGCGTCGATGTGCATGTCGATGTCGATACCGGTGTCGGCCTGGAATTTATCCAGCGCATCGTGCAGCGGTTGTGGGAACTCATAGTTACCGGTGTAGGTCACGCCGAAAGTCGGCACCACGCCGATGGTGTTTTCGTCACAGGCTTCAATCATGCGTTTCGGGTCCATAAACAACTGACCGGGGCGCATAGGGATCTCACGCAGCTCCACATCCCAGTAGCGGGCGAATTTATGCCAGCAGATTTGTACCGGACCGCACACCAGGTTTGGTTTATCCGTTGGTTTGCCTGCAGCTTCCATACGCTTGCGCCAACGCCATTTCATCGCCATCCCGCCGAGCATACAGGCCTCGGAAGAACCAATGGTGTTGGTGCCAACGGCCTGACCATTTTTCGGCGCAGGCGCATGCCACAGATCGGCAACCATATTTACGCAACGCAGGTCGATGGCTGCGGATTGCGGATATTCTTCTTTGTCGATCCAGTTTTTATTGATCGACAAATCCATCAATTTATGGACGTTTTCGTCGTCCCAGGTCTGGCAGAAAGTGGCCAGGTTCTGACGAGCGTTGCCATCAAGATATAATTCGTCATTGATAATCTGGAATGCGACATCGTCGCGCATTTCGTGCAGCGGAAAACGTTTTGATTCTGCGATAGTGGAAATAGACTTCGCACCAAAACGTGAATCGAGTAGTTCCGACCTTAAATCCGTTACTTGCTTCTTATCCATTTTAAACTCCTTAAAATGATTGGATCGCATTAAAAAAGTAGGATTTATCGATAAAGTAAGCAAGTGCAAAGGACTCGTGTTTAAATAACAAAATCCTAATGTTATTTATCGTGAGATATTACGCGAATAATATTTTTTCATTGAAAAACAATGCAATATGAAATTCTTGGGTGGTGGTAAGGTGTTTTATGCTGTTATTTTTATGCGCATTCTGTGTCTCCTGAATTATCACGTAAAAATCAGACCTTAAAATATCACTATTAGTACTTGATTATTATTTTGAACGCATTTATAAAATTATTACATAAAAATAGCGAATATTGCTAAAATCCCCGCCAACGATGTGTTGACGGGGCTGTTATTATTTTGGCAATAATACTCCGGTATAAGTATTTACCGGATGAGAAAGATATTGTTTAACGGCAGTGTTAACATTCTCTACCGTCATTTGTTTCAACAATTGCTCCTGCTCAGTCCATGCTGCAGGATCGTCATATTGAATAAGACTATTTACAATAGTGTTCGCTAATTGTTGAACGCTACGCTGTTGGATATCGAGGCTGCGCTGAACGTTTTTCTGGTATTCATTCAGTTCTTGCTCACTGATCCCTTTAGCCAGACGCTTAACCATCACTTCATTCGCTAACGTTAACAGTTCATCATGTCGTTCTGGTTGACAAGTAAAAGCCAGCAAATGACTGATATCTTTGGCCTGAGGATCAACCGAGAGGCGAGAAGAAACGCTGTATGCTCCAGATGCCTGTTCACGAATATTAACACGTAGATCTTTTGCCAGTGCGACGTTAAAAGCATCGAGCGCCATACGCGTCGCCAGATTAACAGGTGTCCGGGAATCATAACGCTTCCACTGTGAAACCTGTGCCACAGGTTCATTTTGTTCTTTTACAGTAACCGATGCGTTGTCCGTCGCGCGAGTTAATGGTTTACCTGCGGCTAATGGCGAATCAGAGTGTTTGATTGATCCTAAGTAACGCGTAATTAACGCCACGAGTTTGTCTTCTGAGACATTACCGACAATGACAAACGTGATATCCGCTGGAGATGAAAACAACTGGCGATCGGCAGCCAGCGCATCTGCGGCAGTAAACTGTACAATCTGATTTTCTTGCAGTAATTTCGTGCGGTCATCAGCATAGCGCGTCTCATACATCTGCTGGGCGAATTTCTCCGCTGGACGCTGGTCGAGCGTTTTCAACGCCTGAATTTGAGCATTTTGTAGCGATGCCCAAATATTGTCGTTAATCGTGCTGTGGGTGATTCGCTGGTTAATCAACTGAAAACCAGGTTCAGGGTTATTAGTCCGCGCGCTAACGGAGAGCAACGTATTCATGCCACTGACTTTACTGCTCATGGTTACCGAATTTTCCGCACTCCAGCGTTTCAGGCTGGAAGAGGAGAGCTCACCAACGCCGCTTCCGCTTACTGCTTTATTTGCCAGCGCGATAAGTGATTTTTGCTGCGCAGGGAAACTTAAATCGCCTTTATTCGATACGGCAGTAATTTGTAGCTTTTGCTCTTCACCCGCGGATTTTGCCAGAATAACCCTGGCACCATTGGAAAGTGTTAATGATGTCAGATTCTCAGCCAGCGTTTCTTTGCTGCTAATTTCCGCCTGTGGGTCAGCGTCTACTGTTAACGATAAATTTCTGCCTGGGAAGATGTAAGCCGCCAGCTTTTTGTTGGCGTACTCTTTTTCCAGCGCCAGGATAGCCGCAGGAGACAATGCTTTTTTGGCGGCAAGCTCATTGTTTACCATTTGCTCCCAAAATGCGTCCTGGTTCTTTCTTAACTGCTGCCATTTTTCCGCCAGACTTTGCACGGTAATTTGCTGCCACAGACGTTTCGAAAGTTGATATGTCTCTTCCGGCGACAAGAACGGCGTATTATTTAATGAGCTGGATGCCAGGCGACTGGTCAGCATACGTAAATCACGTTCAGCTTGCTGATCAACCGCATTTTTCAGCCAGGTGAGGCGGGTAGATTTGACATCATCGAGTTCTTCAGCAGAAAAACCATGCTGATCAATGGTTGCCAACTCTGCCATTAATGCATTCGCAGCATCCTGCATATTATCGTCTCGTGCATTTACACGGAAAAACAGCGACTGATAATCGGGTGCAATTTTAACGCTGCGCGCAGTGCCGCCAGAAATAGTCTTCAACTCGCCCGACTGTATGCGTTCCTGCAGACGTTGATTGAACAGCTGAACTAACATGCTCCATTCAGCTTGTTCGATAAAGCTTTGCTCATCGTTCACTTGTACCATTGGCAGGCGATAATAGAGTGCGATGCCGTTCACCCGGTTTTCTTTATCATTAATGATATTAAAGCGCAGGTGGTTTTCGGCTTTTGTCGGCCAGACGCGATTTTCAGCTGCTTTGTTAGCCGGAAGCTTACTTAAATTATCCTTTATCAGCGCCAGCGCTTCTTTACTGTCGATATCGCCGACCACGATAAAGGTCATATTATTTGGTTGATACCAGCGTTGATAAAATTGGCGCAATTGTGCCGGTGTGACCGTGGCGACAGTATCCATCAGGCCGATAGGTTCACGGTCTAAATTACGGGTATTAGCCAGCAGGAAAGGGCGGCGCGCCTGAGAGGTGCGCCATTTCGCATCCTGATGGGCACGCCATTCCTCAGTAATTACGCCACGTTCAGCGTCTACTTCGAGTTTTTCAAAGGTTGCGGCATTACTCCATTCACTGAAGATTGCCATCACTTGTTGCAGATTTTGTTTCTGCGTAGTCGGCAAACTCACCTGATACACCGTTTCGTCATAGCTGGTATAGGCATTAACATCGCGACCAAAACGCAGGCCCATTGACTCAAATGTTTCGATGACTTTATTACCCGGCCATGTTTTTGTGCCGTTAAACATCATATGTTCTACAAAATGAGCCACGCCGCGCTCATTGTCTTCTTCCTGCAATGAACCGGTATGAATTTGCAGCCATAAATTTACCTGATCCTTTGGATGAGCATGCGGATAAATCATATATCGCAAGCCATTGCCCAGTTGCCCGGTAATTAACTTTTCATCCTGCGGTAAGGCGGCGGCAATCAGCCGCCCGGGGAGCAACAGAGTTGCCACTAACGTCAGTAAGAAACAGAGGTTTCTCATAATTATCTCCATGCGAAAACCGGGCGAATTTACCCGGTTAAGTAAAATCCGAACTATTAAAATTTCATGCTGACATCAAGCCAGAAAGTACGGCCACTGGCGTAGGTCGCCACACCGGTATTCGTTGTATCAACAGCGGTTTTGCTATCCAATACATTGAGAATATCGGCACTGATCGTCAGGTTTTGTTGTTTCAGAAATTGTGGCGTCCAGGACAAGCGGGTGTCCCAGGTCAGGCTGCTATCCAGTTTTTCGTCAACATACTGCTTGTAATCTGAATATTCGCTGATGTATTGCGCATTTGTCTTACCCAGGATAATGCGAGCTTTACGCGCTTCTTGCCAGGCCAGCGTATTCGCCCACACTAACCCGCTCGGTTGATGCGTGAAATCCATGTTTAAGGAGATCTTTAATGGGTTATTAAAATCTGCCACTGGAACGCTATCGTAAGAAACCAGATTACCGTTATAAACCACCTGGTTATCACCGGTATTGCTCTCCTCATAACCATTGTTTAACGACAAGTTGCCCTTGCTCTTGATATAGCTAAAGACAATTTGCGGGTTAATATCTACCTGGCTGATATGCAGGGGTTCGGCCAGTTCAAAACTGAGGTTGAACGAATGCGTTTTTGTTTTGCCGTCGTTGTTATATTCAGTAATGGTGGTTTTAGTCGCGCTGTCGGTACGACTGCTTTTGCTGATTTGATCATGCGCTTCACGGTAAACATAGTTTGCGCGCGCAATAACGTTCTTACCGATTTTCTGCTGCAATCCCATTGCCAGTTCATCGTTATAAGGCGTTTTCAAATCCTGATAACGCGTCAGGGTTTTATTGCCTGATACCGATTCCGTCCAGCTATTGCGGATATCACGTAATCCCATATCAAGAATATTCCCGCCATAGTAACGGTTATAACCTGCTGTAATCATTGAGGTTTGATCAGCAAAAATATCCCATTCCGTCATAAAGCGCGGGGAGATATTGTGGTTTGACAGATAGTTGTCATAGTCATACCGCACGCCGGGCATTAATGACACATTACGCCAGCTAATGCGATCCGCCATATACAGCGTGTAGTTGTCAATTCCCAGGCTGCCTTTACCTTTATGGTAAATGGTATGGTTAGTTTTCTTTCCGGCAGCATTAATCACATAGGATTCAGACTGGTTATGGCGTTCAGTCCACGCATCGGAATAGATGTATTCCGCGCCGAAGTAGGGTTGATGCGAAACATTACCCACGGCGAATTTTTGCCAGTCCAGGCGTGTTTTGAAGGTGTAATTATCTACAGCCTGGGAAATGTGTCCTAATCCGCCACGGGTGCAACGCCCTGTAATATCACCATATGTACATGAAAGTTCGGTGTACCAGATGTCATGATCGTGACGGGTATAATCACTAATATGATCCCAACCAACGGTGGTACGCAGTTTGGCCCATGCGAGCTGCGTATCCATATCCCATGCCAGACCGTAGGATTTATTACCCATTTCGCGATCAGACTGCGGGAAGGTGCTGGTATTATAATCACGACTGGAGCCGGTATATTTTAAGGTTAAATCGTGGGTAAAGCGGTCGCTGGCAAACCAGGTAAATTTGCTCAATGCAGTATCGATAACGTTTTTATACTGTGCCCGACCGGCGACAATGCCGTCATTCGAAACATAATCCGCGCGGGTGATATCAGACTGGCGGCGCGATAAACCGGCGGTAACGCCGAAGTTATCAGCGAGTTCCTGATTGAACGACAAGGTATAAAAGTTCTTTTTAAAATCTGGGGAGTAATAAGTACTTCCTGAAGAGCCTTGATTAAATGCGCTCTTGTTATTCTCATCGATATGCGATGTTAACCAGTCCGAACGCGTAGTGCGATAACCCAATTTCACCTTGCTATCATCAGCGTTGAAGCGTTTGATCTTTGCATCAATTACCCCGCCATTGAAGCGACCAAATTCAACCGGCACAAAACTGTCATAAAGCGTCACATTGTCCAGTAAGCTGACATCAAGATAATACCCCTGTGACATCCCGCTAATATTGGTTGCACTACTGGCATCGGACTCATTCGCTGGGTTCAGGTTATTAGTTGCACTAATACCGTCAATCAAATAGGCATTCTGGTAGGGCGATGCACCGTGAATAGAGATTTTCTCAGGGCGAATATCTCCCTGGTTCAACGAGGTACTTTGCGTTGAATCCATGCGTACCGCAGGGTTGGTTCTCAGCAGATCGCTGATATTGCCATTCCCGGTCGGTAAACGCTCGATGCTTTCACTGGTATAATGCGTGTTGCCGTTTACGGGTACAGGGACAGGAGCATAGACCGTCATCTCTTCAAAAAAATGCATGTACATGTTTTTGTCATCGACGGCCTGCGCCACATCAGCGCCACATAAAATGACGCCAGGAATAAGAACTCGCTTCATTTATTTATATCTCCGTACAGCAGGGCTTTTATTGTTGTTATAAAACCGTGCTAATGTCACAAATATCATCAGCCAGGTTCCAGACACCGGGTTGATGTGTAACCATAATGACGCCGCTTGTGGGTAGTTTTTCACGCACTAAACGCAGTAAGCGTATAGCCTCTTGTTCCTCAAGATGAGAGGTAGTTTCGTCAAGAAATATCCATTTCGGACGTCGTAAAATTAATCGTGCCAGGGCGATACGTTGTTTTTCGCCGCTGGAAAGAATATCTCCCCAGCGATCGTGCTCATGAATACGCGCAGCCAATTTCCCCAGACCAACCTGATGCAGTACTTCGCTCAACGATTTATCGTCTACGGGCAGGGGAAGTGCTTTACAAATAATCTCTTTCAGTAAGCCGCTTTTGATTAACGGTGTTTGTGACACATACCAACTGTCAGCAGGAGAAGAAATATCACCTTTAAACCACGGCCAGCAGTGGGATAATGTTTTAAGCAGTGTGGTTTTTCCCGCACCAGAGTAGCCTTTCAGTAATAGCCATTTGCCTGGCGAAACATGAAAGTTCAAGTTCTCTAATATGATCTTATTATCAGGCGTACGAATACTCGCATTAGCCACTTGTACCGCATGTTGGCAATTTTTAGGCTTATTCGTAGGGCGCTGTTCAGTGAGTTGATGGAACTCATACAAGCGATCGATAACCGCAGCCAGCTCAGCAAGTTCGTCATATTTATAAATAAACCAGCTTAAATTGTTCGATACTAGCATAAATGCCTGGCGCGATTTCATTAGTCCGCCCAGATTGATCTGCCCGCTAATAAACTGCGGCAATAACAGAAAGTAGGGAAGAACGCTAAGCGAGCGCGAATAAATATTTTGCCAGTAATCAAGCCACCGCTGACGATTCATTAAACGATGCCAGTTCTCTTTAATGGTATGAAAATTGTCGCTCAACTCCTGGCGTTGTAGAGACTCAGCATTGCTTAGCGCAATCAGTTCTGCCTGCTTATTATGCTGCACAAGATTAGTTCGAAATGTCGCTTCGCTACGTTGTTTTTCCACATTAAGCGGACGAATACGCTTACCAACCTTATGGGTAAATAAAGTTCCACCGATCACAATGAGCACAACGGTATAGACCATATACCCCTGGATATTCCATTCTGTTCCACCAACAGTGAATGAGAGCGTACCCGCGCTTTGCCAAAGAATAACGGTAAAGGTGATCAGCATGCTAAGTGACTGGATGAAGCCAAATGAAAGACTGAGCGTTTTGCTGATTAGTAAGAGAATGTCTTCAGCGATACGTTGGTCAGGGTTATCTGTATTTTTATGCTCGCCGTAGATCTGCGTGAAGTAGTAGTTTTTATCTGCAAACCAGCGATTAAGGTAGTAATCTGTTAACCATTCGCGCCAGCGAATAGTCAGCAGTTTAATTAACCATGTTTTGTTCACGGATATTAATACAAAGATCCCCAGCAGGGCAGGGAACCAAAGGACAAGCTGCCAAAGCTTATCGGTTTCTTTCTGGCTTAGCGCATTGAAAAAATCATTATTCCAGTCGTTTAACCAGACCTGAATTTTAACCACGCCAAGGATCATGGCGAGGATAATAATGATTAACAGCACTGAAGTTTTATTATTCTTACGCAGCCAAAAGGGCTTCAACAGACAGAGATACTTTGCTATCAACATACAAAACGTAATGGGAATGGTTATCATTAGCGAAAATTGATTGTGCCATCCAATGATTATCTATGGCAATGATTTACTGATGAAATTTATTTAAGTATCATTTAACAATATGAAATATAAAGGAATATTTCATTTTCAGTGGTTATGGTTATGCTATTGATAATCAAGGGTATTGCTAATGCCCTGACGCATACCACGTAAGCCAGGATTTTCGCAAGGGAAGATGATGATGACGAAACACCCGACAGGAATTTATGTCGGGTGCCTTGTTAAGGTCATAAGAAGGAGGCTAAGAATGGAGTTAAAAGAGAGCGTTATTAATTATTCTCCATTTGTTTTGCAACATCCATAATGTGGTAAAGCGGTACTCTGTTCTTAGCTAACTCCACCATGGCGTTCATATAAGGTACCATGGTTGAAAAAAGGATTTTATAACCTTCGCAAAAATAAGAAACAGTCTCATTGTTTACTTTAGTAATACGATGCTTAGGACAACCGCCATTGCAGATAGGTTTATATGCACATTTCAGACATTTCGCTGAAATCCGTTTTTTTTGCGCTGTCAGTTGTACACTGTTCATCGTTTTGAGTTCAGATTTATTAATGTTTCCAATTTTGTACTGTGGATAGACAAAATGGTCGCATTCATAAATATCTCCATTACTTTCGACAACTAGATTATCCTTGCAGGACTCCTGGAAAATACAACTGGTATGCCCATTCCCTAAAAAACGGCTGACAAAGCTTTCAAACTGACGGATGAAAATTTCACCCACATCGTTTTTAACCCATTGCATAAAAATGGTTGACATAAACTTGCCATAAGCCGTGGGAGGCACAGAAAAATCAATGATACGGAATGTGTTCTCACTATGACCACTGAAATCAATATTCGGCGTCCCGGTTTCGAGCAATTCGATAAATTGCATATGTTTACTGCCGATAGATTTTAAAAAATGATAAACCTCAAGAGGGTAATGGACATTAACGTTATTAATGACGGTTAACGTATTAAACTCAACTTGATATGATTTCAGACGCTCGATGGCTGCTATCACTTTTGCAAAAGTACCGTTACCTGAATTACTGCGTCTGTAACGGTCATGTAGCTCCTGGGGGCCATCGATCGAGATACCAACCAGAAACTCATGTTCTTTGAGAAAAGCACACCATTCATTATTCAATAAAATGCCATTCGTTTGTAATGCATTAAAAATACGTTTTTGGCCTGCATAGCGTTGTTGATAGTGAATAACTTTACGGAAAAAATCCAGGCCAGCCAGAGTGGGTTCACCGCCTTGCCAGGTAAAATAGACCTGATTGCCAGACGCTGCGATATATTGTTTGATGAACTCTTTCAGAGTGCTGTCATCCATCCATTTTTCATGAGTAAACTGCGACTCTTTTTCAAGGTAAAAACAGTAATCACATTTGAGATTACATTGAAAACTGGAGGGCTTGGCTGTAACGTGCATCGCTATCTCGCTCAATAAGGCGGCGGAAAATTCCGCCGCATGAAGGTTTAGTTATTTCGCTTCGCTTAGTGCTTTCTTGATATTGTTAAACTTCTCCTGATTTACTTCGCTAAGCGGTGGCTGGCTGCTGTCGATAAACTCTCTTACCACGCCTTGCATCTCTTTAACGACCTGCGGATTGGCGGCGGCAAGGTTATCTTTTTGCTGTAGATCCGTCAGTTTGTAGAGACCTAACTGATTGTTTTCTACTGTATACACAAGCGAATAATCGTTATTTCTCACCGTATAAGAGAATTGGCTTAAGTCCTCAGTGTTGGGGTTATGCGGGTAATCGTCTGACTGATGGCGAACAAATTTGTGGTAATTATCCCAGAATGGAATATTTTCCTCGTCAAACCAGTGAGAATAAGAGGTTATCCAGGTCAGATTTTTATGTGGCTCGCCTTGTTTCTTATCTTGCAACCAGGGCAGCAAGGAAACGCCATCCAGCTTAAGGTCTTTTGGAATGCTGATATCGGCTGCATCAAGAGCTGTCGGGTAGAAATCCATTGCGGAAATCAGCTTGTCATAATTACCGGGTTGAAGTTTTCCTTTCCACCACATAAACATTGGGGTGTGAGTACCGCCAGGATAGGTCTGACTCTTATAGCCTTTTTGCGCCCCGTTCAGCGGCAGAGGACCATCGATAACCGCACCATTATCGGAGGTAAAGAGAATAATTGTATTGTCATACTGTCCGTTTTTCTTCAGTTGTTCGAGAATGCGTTTTACACCCTGATCAACAGAATAAACGGAAGCGTAGTAGTTATCTGCTGTTTGACTACCGGTATTAAATTGCTTCTGATATTGATCCGGTGCAGGATTATCATTTGGCAGGTGCGGAGCATTATAAGCCAGGTAAAGCATAAAAGGCTGGTCAAGTGTTTTGGCACGATCAACAACGCCAATTGCCTCATCGGTTAACTGATCGCTGATATAACCTTTTGCGGGGACACGTTCACGATTTTTGAACAGTGAAGGGGAGTTGTAATATGCCGTTCCTGCAGCGTGGAATCCCATAAAGTAATCAAAGCCACGGTTTTGAGGTTGCCATTCTTCCGCAGAAAATGTGGTGAAGTTGTCATGATAGTCACGCGTTTGTTTATCTTCCGGTACCGGCACATTACTGATTTTTGACAAGTGCCATTTACCTACTGCTGCAGTGTAATAACCATGATTCTGGAATAATTCAGGCAAGAAAGTTTCTGTTAGCGGAATACCATCCTGAGCATCGGTATTGGAATAGACACCAAAGCGGGCGGGAGCTCGACCGGTCATTATTGCGGCACGGGAGGGGCCGGAAACACCGTGTGCCACATAGCCGTTAGTAAACCGTACGCCTTCATCCATTAATGAAAGGAGCGTCGGCGTTGATTTTTGTGCAGCTTCAATGGCTTTATCTATCCCTATTTTGTAGGTATCGACAACTTCACGATTTTCCATTGTTTTTGGGTCAAAAGATCCCTTATCAAAAGGAAGTTGTCCATAACCAAGATCATCCATGGTTAGTACGATAATATTTGGCTTTCCTTTGGTACTGTATTCAGTCGGCGTAAAGTCTGAGAAAGCAACGTTTGTTTTGGTTGCTTTCAGCTTTACATCATCTGCCGCATGAGCAGCAAATGCAGCCATACCAGATGCCAGTATCAAAGATATCGAGGTACTTACGACACTTTTCTTTAATGCAGACTTCATAAATGTTCCTCTTCTTATTGTACTTAATTCCGAAGTAATTTTACGAAGAGAAATAAGTGGGTGTAAGTGAAGTTAGTCACATAAAGAGATAGCAGATTTAGCTAAAAAAAGGGAAATAACAGTCCATAAAGCGTTGACATTACTTTCTGTTCTATTAAGTAATTTCTCGACGATAAACAACTAATTTATTGATATTTAATAAACTATTGCATTTTACTGACAAAATGCCGAATTGAGATCATAAATAATCATGCAACAGGTTATGCAAGTGCATAAATATGTGATGGATGTCACTTATTTATTTCAATAAATATATCGCCTACAAACAACGCGGGGCAGGGAATGGCTGCCCCATATAATTCTTACGTAGCGTGCGTGGTTGACTACTCGTTAGCAAATAATCAAATAGCTAAAGCACTCATCGTGTTGCCCGTATTCATACCCGTGTGACTTTGACAACGGTACTCCTTAGAAACTCTCTTCGGACTGTTGCCGAAATGTTTGCGGAACGCATAAATAAAATAAGATGTACTGGCATAACCACATTGTTCGGCAATTTTATTGACTGAACCTTCTACGCGTATCAAATTTTTTGCGTGCTGCATTCTGGCATCTAATAGAATCTGTGAGAATGTCGTTTGCTCTTGCTTTAGTTTTTTCTTCAACAGGCTTTCACTGATGTACAGGCAGTCACAAATATCTTTCAGCTTCCATGGGTGCGCCAGCTTCATGTTGACAATATTTCTCACTTTTCCGGAAACGGATAGCACACCGTTAGTTAATAGTGTAATGAAACCTTTGCATGCGGCAAAAATAGACAGGCAAGAAAAAAGCAAAAGTTCTGAAAAATTATGATGATTGCGTTCTTCCGAGTTGAGATAAGCAATCATTTCATTAAGCAATCCAGTCGGTACATTTGAAGCACGTAAAAACTTCGCAGGAACAGGCACCGTCACTGTCTGGATGTTAGTGCATTGCAGATATTTTTTAATGGTATTTTCATTAAATCCGATTTCTTTAAAATGCCGCTTATAAGGTTCAAAATGTGTACGAACAGCGTTATCTACCATCAAGATCTCGCCGTCAGAGAAGGCGTAATCTTTATCTAAAATGTTAGCGTTGAAAGCATGATGAATAAATATAACAGAACAAACGAGCGACATTTTGTCTCCTTAAAACGATAAAGTTTTATCGATACCTTTTAAACATTTCATATTTATAATTTGCTGTTTATTTTCAGTCTTGCAAACTATTGATAATGAAATGTGTAAGATCTCTTGCAATGCGACCCATTTCTGAAATACCCAGCTGATCAATTGCCGAAAAAATGGCTATCAACGTAAGGGTTAGCAATAAGACAACCACAATTACAGACATGATTTCTTTATAGTTGTCTCTTTGCGTGATTTTGTTTTTCACTGTGGTCGCATGCATTTCAAATATGTTTATTTAGCGGATAACGTTAAAAATCGTTAATCAGTATGCTTAATATAACAGGCTGGAGAAAAGAGGAAATAGGACTGGCACTTCAGTACTGAGCGGAGTTTCTTACAGCTGTAGGCAGAAGTTTATATCTTATAGTATGTAGTTTAATTTAATCCATGTGAGCAAATTGCGCGATAATAGTCAATGAGAAATTCTTCTGCTGTGCGGATGACAGCAGAAGAAATGAGGAGGCGAATTAATTTGATGGTTCTAATTCAACCGGAATACTTTTATAACCAGGAATGCCACTTAATGGATCGTGGTTATCAAGAGTTAGCATGTGATTCGATTCTGGAAAATAGGTCACCAGTGAGCGGTCAGCCATAGGGTAAATGACCACTTTTAATCTATCCATGCGGCGTGAGCTGCGCTTACCGTCTGGCGTAAGCGCAATAAGATTAACTCTTTCGCCGTTTTTTACACGGCAAATTTTAGCTTGTTTAGCACTCATAAAGACCACATCTCGTTGACCGAATACCCCTCGATAGCGATCATCCATACCATAAATCGTCGTGTTGTACTGATCGTGGCTGCGTACTGTCGCCATGACCAGCTTACTGTTAAACGCTGAAGAGGGATCTTCTAACAGCCCTTTGCTGGTAATGAAATTAGCCTTACCTGACGGCGTCATCCAGCGCCTTTCAGCAGCTGCATTTATCAGGTGAAAACCACCGGGATGACGGATGCGCTGGTTATAGTCGGCGAACTCTGGCAGCACAGCTTCAATGTCATTGCGAATGCGATCATAATCTTCCACCAGATACTCCCAGGCTACCACGCTCTGGGGTAGTGTTGCCTGGGCGATTCCCGCGACCACAGCACACTCTGATTTCAGCATTACACCGGCGGGTTTTAACACGCCACGCGAGGCATGAATCATCGACATTGAATCCTCAACGGTTACCGCCTGCGCACCGCTTTTTTGCATATCAATCTCGCTACGCCCCAGAACCGGCAGAATATAGCTATGCCGTGCGGTCAGCAGATGAGAGCGGTTAAGCTTAGTGGCTACGTGTACCGCCAAATCTAATTGCGTTAACGGTACAGCGCTCGCTTCCCGATCTGGCATTGCCAGTGCAAAGTTGCCCCCCATGCAGATCAATGCTCGAGCCTGCCCCGTACATATTGCTTGCATGCTGGCAATTGCAGCATGTCCAGGTGCATGAGGTGGGGTGAAGCCATAGCGCTCACCCAGGCGAGCCAGAAACTCTGCAGACGGTTTCTCGGTGATACCGACGGTTCGGTCGCCCTGTACATTAGAGTGACCACGTAGTGGGCAGATACCCGCACCAGGCTTGCCAATGTTACCTTTCATCAACAGCAAATTGACCAGTTGCTGTACGTTCTGGGTACCATGTTCGTGCTGAGTGATCCCCATTCCGTAACAGATAATGGTGCGTTCGGCAGCGGCATATGCGTCAGCCAGTTCGGCGATTTGTGTCTGACTTAGTCCAGAAATACGTTCGATATCTTTCCACTCGGAATTGAGAACGTCACGGCGTAGCTCGTCAAAGCCGACGGTATGCGTTTGAATAAATTCGTCATCAAGCAATGAGGGCCGACCTGCGGCACTTGCAGCATCATCGCGCTCAATTAACAGGCGCATCATCCCCTTGAGCAACGCCATATCGCCACCAATGCGCACGTTGTAGTAGGCACTGGCCAACTGAGTCTCAGAGTTCGTCAGCATTTCAAACGGGTTTTGCGGTGCGGTAAATCGCTCCAGGCCACGTTCCTGTAGAGGATTGATGGCGATCATTTTCGCTCCCCGTTTCACTAAAGCGCGCAACGAAGTCAGCATGCGAGGGTGGTTTGTACCAGGGTTATGCCCAATGCAAATGACTAAATCGCACTTCTCAAAGTCTTCCAGCAACACGGTCCCTTTACCTACACCGATACTCGCTGCCAAACCCACGCTTGTCGGTTCATGGCACATGTTGGAGCAGTCGGGAAAGTTATTGCTCCCGTATTCACGGGCAAAAAGCTGATAAAGAAAGGCAGCTTCATTGGAAGTGCGGCCCGAAGTATAGAATTCAACCTGATTGGGATCACTATAGCTTTGAAGGCGTGCGCCAATTTCGTCGAAAGCTTGTTGCCAGCTTAATGGCTTGTAACAGTCGCTGACGGCATCATATTTCAAAGGCTGAGTGAGACGTCCCGCAGCCTCAAGCTCGTGATCTCCCCAGGAAAGTAATGATTGAACCGTATTCTCAGCAAAGAAAGAGGCATTTACCTGCTTATCCGTGACTTCCCAGGCGATTGCTTTTGCGCCGTTTTCACAAATGTCGAATGACGCACTGTGCTTAGGATCTGGCCATGCACAACCCGGACAGTCAAAGCCCTCTGGCTTATTCATGTCAAACATGGCAATAACATCCTGGCGTATATCCATCTGCTTACGTACTGCATTCGCTACGGATTTGACAGCACCCCAACCACCTGCAGCACCCTGGTAGGATTCAATTTTTTTCTTCATCTACTTATCCTGTGTGGAAATGAATTATTAGGATTTGTAATAGCGATGATGCACAGTACATACAAAGGGATTATCGCCAACATGGATATATAAGAGTAGGGGACTACTCTCTTTCTATTTTTAATCTATTATCGTTAAACAATAGATTAAATACGATAAGTTAAGCATCATCTCTCATAGTGTTTAAATTAACATATTTTTCAATATAAAAAATAAGACTCTGGCTTCAATTGTGCGCGGATTTTCTTACAGGTGTAGGCTAATAGCCTTCACAAAATAATTATCCGCGCAATTTTCGTGAATGGAGCGCATAGACTAAGGTCAAAATCACAATTATTCATAGATAAAAGTGACACCAATGACTGACTGGACGGTTCCGGCTGAAACCTTGTTTCCTGTTTGTCCATAGGTTGCGCTTAAACCCAGAGGTACTTTGCTTTTATTTACTGTCCCCAGGGAGACATTTTCTCCCGTAGCCAGTATTTTTCCATTACGCATCAGAGAGACACCCACTCCCGATGCTTTTGTTGCATCAGGTGCTGTGTTAGCAAACACTTGTCGGCTACTGTCAGTGGTGGCACCCGAAAGATAAAATGAGAGCTTTTGTTCGCTTGAGCAATATACGCCAAGGGGTATTTCTGCGCTTCCAGGAAAGTCCGGGAGATCCACAGTGACATTACGACTATCAACGGTGCAGCCGCCTGTTGGCATAACAACATTGTTATTTGAAATAATATTCCACGTAAAATTACGCGGATTTCCGCTTCCTAATGTTGCAATTTTATACATATGAATACGAGCAATGACTTCCCCCGCTTTTATGACAACTCCACCGGCCGCCCCAACTGGGGTAATATAGAGTTTTAACGGTAATGGCATCGGTGTCTTATCACCAATATCCAATACGTTGGTATTTGTCGTCAACGGGAAGGGGTAGGTCACATTATTCCAGTACAGCGATCCTTTATATGACTGTAGGGAGCCTGCGAAAGCTGAGCCTTGTACCAGGTTTATATGATCAGTGTCGTACCAGCCGCCGTAATCATTCCAGCAACTTATATGCTGAGACAAGTCTACAACCAGATTCTGGCCCGGCTGTATTACAGGGTCGAGATTAACATAAACAGAGGTTGTACCTGCTCCAATACTTGACCCGCCATCGACATTACAACTGAAGGCAAAAACTTTGCCTGCCATTAATAGAAGATAAATACCGAACAGGACCTTTATACTGATTGTTTTACCCATGATATATCCTAAGGTTAAAAATTGATTTAAAAAGAAGGCTAAGAAAATCGAATCGACGTTATTGCCAGGTGTAGATCACATTGATTAGCGCCTCGATCGTTCCCTGGCTTGCGTTTCCATTCACCGTGATAGCTCTTGCCTTAAGTGGAAACTGTGCATTACGAGTGATCTCATCAACAATAACCGTTTTGCTATCGCCATTTTTTAACGCAGCATCCTGGTCATCCCTCAGCTCTATCTGAATATTTTCGGCAGTACCTTCATTTTTGTAATAACCCGTATTGTCAGTTGAACCTGTCACGATTGCCGTCACTGCACTTGTTTCAACCGGACAATCGGTTAATGACAAAGTAATATTGTGCCAGCCAGATGCAGAACCAGGTTGTTGCAGATTGCGCGTATAAAGATCCCCGAGATTAACGTTAGCTTCTTTGGTTTGAATAGTGCAGGGTTTAGCGACTACCCGACCATTAACAGTGATAGTGACATCGGCGGCCTGGAGAGTTGCTGTGAATAACGCGCAAAACGTAGCTAACAGGAACCTCTTGTGAAGTCTTTTCATATCTGACTCTGATTATTGAAATTCAAGGGTAAAGGTTGCCGAAGCCCTCACCAGTCCCGGATTGACGGACTTCTGAGTTGACTTCAGACGAGCGGAGTAAGGCAAAATATTGTTCTGTTCTGGTACCAGTGGGATCCACTGCATCCCGGCATGAAGGTCATTCAGTTTCACCGGACGCATATTTGCGTCCAATATTTCTATACCCAAACCGGAGGCCGTATTGCTTCCTTCATCCAGTTTCAACAAAGTATTATTTTCTGCATCCTCAATACCGTTAAATGCAACCCGAACCCCCGTTGTCCCTTTGCTGCATTCACTTAACGTAATCTGAAAAGGGACGGCTGGACTTGTGCTACCGGTCGTTGGAAATTGTCTGGCACTGTTTTTTTGGAGATCTACGGTAAAATTAAGCGAATCCGATGAGACTGTGCAGCCATAATCGAGGACGCGCCCGCTAATTTTAATAACGCTATCTGCGGATAAAGCAGAATAGGTGGTTAACCCCAGACATAAACCGAGGAAAATAATGTTATTGTATTTCATAATCTATTGTTCCTTAGCGACAGATTGCTGTCTGCTGGTTCAGTAAGGTACCAGGAGAAACTTCAGGAAGCTTGTACTCGACAATACAGTTTGAGTTTTTATCTTTGCCCCATGAAACCTGTAATTTCCCTGACTGTGGAAGTCCAGTCAGATAAACCTGACCGTTTTCTGCGACAATGCTGCCATTTTTATTCTCTCCGTGTGTGACAATTGCACCGAATGGAACGCTCTTATTACCGTACTTCAACGTCATTAATACTTTCCCGCCGATTTGTGCATTAAATGTTGCTCTGGCAATAGCACCGTGAGTTGGGATGACAGTGACCACGGTTTCATCCAGTTCAACATTATCTGCAAGGGAATTCGCGTTAAGAGCAACACGGTTTTCTCTATATTCTGTCGCAAATGGTAATATGGCATAGCCACGCCAGTCGGTATGAATTCCGGTCTGGTTCTCTATTTTGACATTATCAGCACCAGGAGCCTTAACCAGAACCATTGTGTCGCCCAGCGGCTGTCCAAAGGTGATGCCATCAGCATGAGCAATAATCCCACCACTCATTCCGTAATAAATCTGGCTGCTGTCACCACTCCGACTGTAACCGACATTAGTATTACCATAAGCTCCACGATAATTAAGAGAACTGTAACCACTGGTGCCAGACGATGTATTACCTCCGTGGGTGTTACCGACCTGAACGCTATAATTCAGGTTATTATCCGGCAGCAGAGTGCCATAAACCCCCGATAGATTGGTCATGCCGCCTTTCAAATCGTTTGACATACTGTAACTGGCGTTTGAATTACGAAATGCCGACTGACTGTCTGTACGCATCCAATGACTGAAGGGAACATTAAGCGTAAAAGCGAGTAAATGATCCCGATCGTTTTGCCATATATTATTGGAATAGCTGTAATTCAGCGAAGTCGTAATATCACCAAACGGCACATTTAATCCAAATGATATTTGCTGGTCGCTGCGTGACGTGTTCCAGTAACTTTGGCGACTGGCACTGAAAAATGTCGTACCGTAATTTCCAAGCTGCTGAGAGATGCTTATTTGTTCCTGACCACGCTTACTGTAGAACAGATTAAAATAATCAATAAATTGTGTCTGCTCATTGGTGTCTCCGGTAGGAGGCTTGACGGTGTAACCACTCATTCGACTGTAGGCACTGTCGGATAAGTTATAAAAACCTTGCGTAGAATAGCGATATCCTGCGACCTGGATATTGGTTCCTGTCTGGTAGAAGGATTTGCTGTAGACGGATTTAACCGATTGCCCACTGTGACGGGTGCCATCTGCAAGTGTCGTATTGGCCTGCGTGATATCGAAAGAAAAGGCACCAAAAAGTCCTAAATCTTTCCCAATACCAAGGTTGAAGGCCTGATAATCTTCTGCAATTTGCATTCCGCCATAAGGTGTCCAGTTTCCTTCCAGACCATGCATCAAGCTACCTTGTATGAACTTGGGAGAGCTTTGCAGGTTATTTCCACTACGATATTCCCCCATGGCAAGCGCATAACGCGTATATCCAGCACGTTGGAGAACCGGAACAGACGAATAAGGAACATATAATGTCTGAATACTGCCGTCTGCCTCTTTTATGGTTACTTGCAGATCACCACCATTGGCCGCAGAGTTGATATCATCAATAGTAAAAGGGCCGGGTGGAACAGTAGTCTGATAAACATCGTATCCGTTCTGTTTTACACTCACTTGTGCGGTTCCACGGGCAATACCATGAATCACCGGAGCGAAACCATGTTGGCTATCGGGCAACATCGCTTCTGTTGAATTTATTTTGAGGCCACGAAAGTTCACACTATCAAAAATATCGCCATCGGTATAACTATCACCTACCGTTAACCGTGAGCGTAAGGGAATAATGTCACGTTCAGCCGACGTATTGATATGCTGCCATTTATTGCTGTCAGATGAATTGCTACTCCCACTGTAATAACTCCACGTTGAGTTATCGCGCAGTCGCCAACTACCAATGTTGATGCCACTCTGTAAATTCAAATATGCATAGTTGGATTTTCCTGCATTATGGTTACTACGATTATTAATAGAATTACCATTAAAACTATAGTTTAGAAGCCCAGCATTTATTCCTTCTTCCCACAGATCAGGAGAAACATAGCCGCGAGCCATTCTGCCAACATAAATTTGCGGAACGGAGAGTGACAAATGTTGCTGACCAACATCAAACTCAGTTGATGCGTCGGCCAAACGATCCTGAAGTGGTGTGCATGCGCTGTTGTCCGGCACATGTTTTTCTGCCGAATGTTCTTTATTGTCTAATAACGCTATTTTTTTTATACCAAGACTGACAAGAAGATCTGTACTCAGGCATGGGATGAGTTCTGCGTTATTATCATCTGCAATAAAAGTAATATCCCGACTAGTCATAAATTCGTCGTTCAAATAAATGTCGACCCGATATGTACCAGGTGGTGCCTCGCGTCCCTTAGTAAAGGCGGATAAATCGACAGATTCAGCAAGATCATTGCTTAAAAACCGTGGATTAAAATAATACTCTGCGTCAACGGGAAATACCGCAGTTGCTAAGCCAAGGGCAATGGTAAGCCGTGCAAAGCGAGGCATTATTAACACCTGATGCATACGATATGCCTTAAATGCGGCACGAAAGGCTGTCATTATTAATTCCGATTGAGTTTATTATTAATTAGGTCACTGGCTTACTGCATGGTTGCCTTAATACGCGGAGTTAATGCACCGTAATCATTGATCGTCTGAAAACTGATATCCCCGGTTGCAGCATGCGTGATATCCACCGATACTTCACCTTTTGGCGGCACCATGGTGTTTGGGAGATTGCTATTTCCTGCTTTCATATTTGTTACGGTAATGAAATAGGGCGTTGGATTAATAAGCGTGAGTTTGCTACCGCTGCGACGAAACCGAAGCATTGCAGGCGCTTCTTCAGGTGCCATTGCCAGGTTCGTGGGGCGATAAAACATTTTTATGCGGCTAATAATTGCCAGCTGTAATGTATTCTCATTCTTCTGGTCTTTTTCCATAGCAGGAATAGCTTTAACATTCACCCAGAACAGGCTTTCACGGTCGCCTGGTAACTGATGATTAGTAGCGTTGATTATCCGCAGCGTATTCTCTTTTTTACCTTGCATGGAAAAAAGCGGTGGGGTAATGACAAACTGGGTGTCTTTTTGGTCACCTGCATTTTCTATCCATGACTGAATGAGATAGACACTGGCAGGATCATTATTCGTGACAGGCAATAAAACCTGTTTCTGGTTTGCCGGATAAATTACCCGCGTCGCACCCAGTGCGACAGCTGCGTTGGCAACGGTGCTATGGCAAGCAAAGAGCAATAAAAGTAACACTGTCGCCATAAAGGAAATAGAGTAGGGGGTACGCGTAGTTTGCATCTGATGCATTCTCCATGTGTTAAGAGGATAAGCGGGAAAACCGTTACATCAGACAATCGATTAATGTTGCTAATACATTGGCGAGTCGCCGGGTTTCCAGACTTAATGCGTTTGTAATAAATGTTGGTTCTCTTTTAATAGGAAAACCTTGCTACAAAGTAAATATTTTAAATAACAGTAAGTTTAACTACTGTTGTTTATTGATAGTTTAGATATTATGTGATTTTTCATAGCGCTCCAAATACAAACCATTTCTCATTAAAAATGAGATGAATATTGGTAAATTGCTCGGGTGTGCGTAGCCATGCCACACACACCCTGTTTCAATTTCAGATGACGTATAGCCACCTTAAGATTGAATTATAGATATTGAACTTTGAAGGTCGCATCAGCGTTTGCAGTACCAGCTACGGACTGCCCGAGAGCAATATAACGAGCCTGGAATGGCAGTATATTCGTGCCATCAATCAAGTCGGTTTTAGCACTAAAAGTGGCCCCATCAAGTATTAATACCTCACCCGTACGGTCCAAAATTTGAATACCGACATTTTGGGCAGAGCCTGCCGCTGAACTCTGCAGCGCTAACGTATCGTCATTACTGGTGACAGTAGTACCCAGGAATGCAACAGCTGCATTACTGGAAACATTGGTATCACAATCATTCAGCTTGATATTGAAGCCAACGGCGGAGCTGAGGTCACCCGCTTTAGCCAGGCGAGAAGAACGAACCTGACCCAGCTCAACCGTTTGGTTCATTGATTCTGAATCAATTGCACAAGCGGCATTTACCACTTCACCTTTAAAATGAATAACACCGCCATTAACAGTGGTCGTTACTGATTCATCACCCTCGGCTGCGCTTACCGCAGCAGACGACATCGCCAACACAGAAACGACAATCATACCAACATGTTTGAGTTTCATAATTCTCCAAAATTTATATTTAAGTAGCTGAATAAAGAGGGTTAACAATTAAGTCATTCTGTTATTGCTTAAAAACAAGAATCATTCTTGATTGGTTGTTGCCCTGAGAATATAGTTTCCAAGGTTATTACATTTCACGAAGAACGATAATATCTTTAAATCACAAGGACACCTAATCACAACAAGTTTATTGTGCACTTGTTGAAGAGAGTATTTGCAAAAACATTTTATGTCGCTAAATAACATGACGATTTCATTATGCATGTTATTTATAAACCGTGACTAAACAGAATATTATTGCGAACAAGGGAAGTGTCAGGAAAGGTCAAGGGCTACCAATGGTTAATATGGCTATAAATCATTAGCTATGGTTAATGTTTGCTTGCTGAAACTAACACCGAATTGCTCTAAACAGATAAGTGCAGGGTTTATTAAAGCTGACCGACAGACTTTCTTAACCTGGTAATATCTCTCTTGGGTGACTCTCCAAACATCCGCGAATATTCCCGACTGAAATGGGATAGCTTTCGTAACCGACAGCATAGGCTGCTGTGGTGACATCGTAATGTTCATTCAGCATCGGTCGCCTGACTTCATTGAGACGTAGCCATTTCTGATACCGGAGTGGACTCATTCCCGCTTGATCCGTCCTTAAATAAGTAACAGCACCCTCTGGTGTTTTCGTATGCAGTGTCTATGCGACAGACACTGCGCTCTTAGCATGGGGCAGGGAATAACCAGGCTATTTCTCCATGCACAGGCCAATTATGAAAGAGGAGAGGCTTAAGTTCTTGAACCCTGAACGAATAACGACTACCAGAAAAGCACTTCGCATCACTCAGACATGATTTAACTTATGTTGCGTGGAAATCTAGTTCATAAGATAAATTCGAAACATCTAATTGTTTTAACTTAATATTTTTAGTAGAAAGATTACCCTACATCCAAAGAGCTTCATGAACTCACTAAGAATGCGCTTCTTATGAGCATTTTCTGACAGCTTGGTCTACTACAGTTCATAAACCATGTCCCATCGCAATCGCATAACCAAGCATATAAAACTTCAAGAGATATTTGATTGCCTTCTTGAACAACTTGAGAATTTGGGTAACATTTAGACACATCAATGATTAATCAGGACTGACGTCCCTGATGGCGGTAGCGTTGTAAAGGTATTGTAAGTATCCCGGCAAAACGGTCCATTCACTTTTAGAGATCTTCCGACATACTGACTATGTCCCCTGAGGAGATCGCTATGCGTAAAGCCCGATTCACCGACCACCAGATCATTGCCGTTCTGAAGTCCGTCGAAGCCGGACGTACCGTCAAGGATGTCTGCCGCGAAGCCGGGATCTCTGAGGCCTCGTATTACAACTGGAAAGCGAAGTTCGGCGGTATGGAAGCCTCTGATATCAAAAAGATGAAAGACCTGGAAGATGAGAACCGGCGTTTAAAGCAGATGTTTGCCGACCTGAGCCTTGAATGCCGGGCACTGAAAGACGTCATAGAAAAAAAGCTTTAAAACCAGCGATAAAGCGTGAGCTGGTCAGCTATCTGACCGCGCAGTTTGCCATGAGCTTACGCCAGGCCTGCAGGACATTGTCGCTGAGCAGGACGGTATTTCGTTATCAGCCGGATACGCGACGTGATGAGCCGGTGATTATGGCGCTGACCGTGGCGGCTGAACGCTATCCGCGATACGGATTTAAAAAGCTCTTTCAGGTACTTCGCAGACAGGGCAATAGCTGGAACCATAAAAGAGTTCACCGTATTTACTGCCTGCTGAAACTGAATTTTCGTCGTAAGGGAAAACAGCGCCTGCCGGTACGTAATCCGGCTCCGCTGGCGACGTCAGAAGCGATGCACCAGAGCTGGTCCATCGATTTTATGCACGATGCGCTGGTGTGCGGCAGACGCTTCCGGACCTTCAACGTAGTGGATGATTTTAACCGTGAAGCGCTGGCGATCGAAATTGACCTGAATATCCCGGCGCAGCGGGTCGTAAGAGTGCTGGACAGGATCGTGGCAAACCGGGGTTATCCGCTGAAAATGCGGATGGATAACGTTCCGGAGCTGGTCTCACTGACGCTGGCACAATGGGCAGAAGAGCATGGAGTGATACTGGAATTTATCAGGCCCGGTAAGCCGACACAGAATGCGTTTATCGAAAGGTTCAACCGGACGTACCGGACAGAAATACTGGATTTTTATTTATTCAGAACGCTGAATGAAGCACGGGAAATTACAGAGCGCTGGCTGGCTGAATATAACAGCGAACGGCCCCATGAATCGCTGAATAACCTGACGCCGGAAGAGTACCGGCTGATGACTGAAACTCCGGAAATCTCAAAAAGTGCGTGGAACTAAAACGGGTCTGCTTATAGGGATATCTGAGGATATATCGGTAGGGAAGCTTAAGCTAATGGAGTGTCTTTCTTAAGATTGAAGTCCATTTTGCTTGAATGGTACCGACGATACCGAACACTCCAGAATTATGGTCAAAAAATATAAGATCCACGAGCCTTATGTCGGTATGCACACATAGACATGGCATTATCGTAACGTTGCCCCTCAACGGTATGGTGCAATTGTAACCTTATCCACGTATAGTCAGAGAATAAGATACTTTTGATTAATAACAAGCCACAAAGAAAATAAACAACCTAGATTAATGATATAAATATATGGCAAATAGAAAAGCTTTAGAGGCTGGAGCCCTTATTGATAATTGGGTTTTAGTAGAAAAAAAAGGGGCTGGCGGTAACGGAGAAGTTTGGCATGCAAAAAATGAGACGGGTCAAAGCTGCGCAATTAAAGTTCTAAAAAGTGGAGGTCAGGAAAAAATTGAGCGGTTCAGGCGTGAAATAGAAATAATTCAACTTCATAATATTACAGGCGTAGTGCCTGTTATCGACTTTCATATACCTGATGATTTTAATCGAAATTATTCCTGGTATAGTATGCCATTAGCTACTTCATTTGAAGATTTCACTAAAGATATAACAATACAGAAAATTGCTAAAGAATTTCTAGGGCTAATTGAAACTTTAAAAAAGTTACATGAGTTAGGAGTATCTCATAGAGATATTAAACCCGATAATTTCTTATATTATAACGAAAGACTTTGTTTAGCTGACTTTGGATTGGCTAAAACATCTGATAGTGGAAATCTCACACCAGAGAGAAGAGATGTTGGTGCTAAATTTACAATGGCACCTGAAATGAGAAGGACAGCATCCACTGCAGATGGAAATATTGCAAGGGGGCTTTTGTTTTTTCTGTAAAAGGTCTACCTATAATCTAAATTCTTCAACATACGACGGACGCCATTACAAAATGGGAGAAATAACTTTTCGAGAATATATAGAAAGAAATGCCAAATTTCATTGCAAGCCTTCCGGGGCACTGTAGTATGCAGCTAGCAGATAACGTATCTATCGTGCTCTTATATCTTTTGGGCCGAGAAAGGAGAGTGGATGTATAAGAATAGATTTCCGAAAAGAGATAATAACCACATCATAGAAACTTTTTCGTACAAGGTTTTTAGTAACTCGATCCCTAATCAATGGATAATAAGAGATTTAACTAAACGAGACTATGGGACAGATGTTTTAATTGAGTACGTCACAGATAGTGGTGATGTAACCGGCTATAGTGGATGTAACAGGCAGCACAAATCTGCTGCCCTCGGGAAATAACAAACCAAAGCTGGTTAGCGTAGCTCTCTCGTCACTGAGGCAGCCAACTCCAGACATAGCAGGAATATCGGATAGGCAGTCCCCTTGTCAATAATTGCGCCATTCTGATGTTGCCCAAAATCACCAAAATTTTGCGTTGAATTTACCAGATAAAACGTCGTTTTGCTAATTTTTAACGCCCTAGGTGAGCAGTTTTCAGTGCCTGTCATTAATTTCAACAAATAGACTCGTTTCCCTCCCTGAGGGAATCCCGACGTCAGGCCATTGATGCTTTCATTATTGGACTGCCAGTAATTTAACCAGTCAGAAGGGATGCTTCTGCCCGGTAACTCAGCAGCCCAGATAAGCTCAAAGACACGATCGACGATTCCTCGGATGTTGGTCATAAAGACACTCGGATAATCGGGTAGGTCACCAATGGCTCGCTCAAGATAACGTTTTAACTCAGGGTCAATACCTGCAATATGATCAATTCGCCGCTCAAATACCGATTTCATGTTAGAGAGATAGTTATCAGGGGTGCCAAAGAGGCGCATTAATGCATTGCCTTCATTTGGCTGATCTTTCAGGTAGCTGGTCAGCAGCCGACAAGGTCTCTGTATTTTGTTTCCAGCTTGAGTAACAAAACCTTTTTCGATCAAACGATCGATGTCGCTTTGTGCGACCCCGGATCTCAAAATAGCTTTTTCGTCCATGACCCGAAGGAAGAGATCTTGTGATGAAGCAGGGCAGTCAACCCATAATGATTCTAACTGGTCCCGTAAAACAGCTAAAGCCTGGATGGCCACATCGCACACGATTTTTGAACTGACGGTTCCACTGGAGGATGTATTGTCAAGGACATTAAGTATCCCCAATAGTAAAACCGGATAGCCATTGCTTTCATTCCAGAGTTCAGAGATTGCACCCTGGTCGAAATTCATACCTGGCAACTTACCAAGCAGTTCATCGAGGTCATTGTCATCAAAACATCCGATGTGGACGGGTTCTGAGTTGAAGATATTCCAAAAATCACTGGTCTGCGCTTGCGGATTTCTGATTAACTCCCTAAGTCTGCGCCGACTGGCGGTTATCAACCTAAGACTAGGTAATTGAGCAAGTTCACGCAACTGGTCCCATAAATTCCTCGTCAATTTACCATTTTCGAGCGGTTTATCAAACCCGTCCATGATCATCAGGACACGTTTATTCTCCGCTTTTAACGCCTCAAGTACTTCGGTGATGTCAGCATACAACTCGTCTTCCGATGTCTGTAAAAGCGTTGCATAATCTGGATAATTTTTTGCTAAACCGAATGCAAGCTTCTCTGCGAAAGCAGATAAAAACTGTTCATCTGTAGCTGGGGTCTGGTGACCTAAATCCCACATTAGCACGGAAATGTAGGTGCTTTTGTCTTGACTTAATATGTTGACAAGCTGCTGCAGGACGACCGTTTTGCCTGCAAAACGTGCTCCCGTTACTTGTAGATGGTCTGGAAGAGGTTTTGTAAGCGAAGCTTTCATTCTTCCTATAACATTCCGCCTTCCAATTGCCGGGGGAATACTGGTCCCAAGGATAGGGAAACGCATATCAGACATTTTCTTCCTCTGCTTCTGTCCGGGCGTGACTTAACACGACATTAATATCCTGCTGCTGAGCTATCCATTCAGCCATGAGTGGGATGGCGAGTCGATATTCTCCACCATCAAGTTGTCCTGAATAATCAATTAACTCAAGTTCTCTGAGATAGGCCAAATCTGTATCCAAAGCATCCTCATGCACATCGACACCATTTTGCGTGAGTAGCTCCTGTAATGAACCAAAGCTAAGGGGTTCATTATTTCGACTGGACTGGGTGCAAAGCATTAACACTAATTGTCGGCGATAATATCCGGTAGCAGGACTGAACCGCCCCGGGTTTCCTGGAGAGTGTTTTATCTGTGAACTCAGGCTGCCA
>ERZ1034710.43-NODE-43-length-68286-cov-73.016210_pt1 | contig 68286 bp, 69 predicted proteins | sample MGYA00520597_ERZ1034710 | MGnify/ENA primary metagenome ERZ1034710 (study PRJEB33766, sample SAMN09781714) | gut metagenome | biome: gut microbiome | host: Homo sapiens | place: Madagascar | study: EMG produced TPA metagenomics assembly of the PRJNA485056 data set... | reverse complement strand
CTGTCCACAGCACTCTTCCAAGCCATCTTTCGTTTGGACAACTGTCTTTCCGTCACAATGTTTAGCCCAACACTGTTTTTCACCACAACAAGGTACATCAACACTTCCTGACACTGTATCTGTAGAAATTTTATTGTTACACTCTTTTAAATGACAGTCATCAGCTCCGCAACAACTAATATCCTTTTTGTCATCAACTTTAGAATCTACTTTAATTAAGCCATCGCATTTTCTGTAATGACAATCATCTTTTCCACAACACGCAACTTCAGTTCCGTCTGGCTTAGTACCATAGACATTATTGTCACATTCCTTTAAATGACAATCCTGATCTCCACAACATTTTAGGCCAGCAGTACCTGAGCCTCCATACTCACCTGTAGTTTCAGTATGGTAGTTACATTCTTTCTGAGAACAATCATCTTTACCGCAACAAGGAAGACCTTTTGAGGTTTGTGTATAGCCATTGCATACATCAATTCGATAGTTAATATCAGTGAATTTACAATCTTCTTCACCGCAACAAGAACGTCCGTAAATATCAGAAAATTGCTTTGCTTCTAGACAGAAATTTTTATCTCCATGAGAAAGAGAACCATTAACACGACATGGTAGATAGCATTCTTCTTTTCCGCAACAAGGAATATTTTGGCCTTCGCACCCCTCTCCTCTTTTTACGGTGAAACCACCACAATCACCTAGTTTTGCATTGGCTTTTGCTTCATCAGAAAAGACTTTTGGCGCAACACCCACATTTCCTCTAAATGAAGATGCAGCTTTCTGTCTAACATCAATTAGGTCAACTCCTTTGGAATAGTTTAATGTTCGTTCAATTACTGTTTGTCTTCTTGCCGTCTCAGCGTCAGCTGTCGTTACAAGCATTAAATTAAGTAACAAGGACATTACAAGCATTAAAGCTACAGGTCTCTTTCTTGTTCTGAACATACGATATTCCTTATTTGTGTACAGTCCTTTTAGCTTTAGGTCTGATTTCTTTAAAGTTCTTGTCTAACTTGCAAAAACAGGATTTGTCTTTATAGCCAACACAATAAAAATACGGTGTCTGCTTTTTACCTTCCCTGTCGTAATTACCCGAAAAACGCATCTCACGGTGGCATCGAGGACATTCAGGCAACTGATGTAAAGGCTTGCCTGATATGTCTTTGTAAAACGCTCCGCAAGCTTCATTTGAGCATTTCCAAAAGTGCTCTTTCTTATCTTTGTATTTATATCTGCGAAGTAAACTGTTGCACTTTGGACAGAACTCTAATACAGGTGTACCAAGGTTATCTGAGGTAATAAACTTGCAGTTGTCTTTGTTAGTACATACCCAGTACTTTTGTTTGTCTTTTCCAGTGATCATCTTCAAAGGAGACTGACAGAAAGGACACTGTATTGAAGTTGTAGGATTTTCTTCTTTTGCTATCTTTGAAAACTGGTTATGAATAACCTCTAAAGCTTTAGGCTGAGAGCAGACTTTTATTAGTTGAGTAACCCATGAGAAGATCTTATTTTCAAAAGCTACATAATTAAGCTTATCTTCAGAAATTTTCTCAAGCTCATTTTCCCATAGAGCAGTCATTACAGGAGATTTTAACTCTCTTGGAATTATCGCCATAATTTCATGAGCTTTTGGTGTTGCATGGAGTTTTTTTGAGCTGTCTTCAGTGACCCATCCAAAATCAAACAGATTTTTAATGATACCTGCACGGGTTGCTTCTGTACCGATACCTTTAGTTTCCTTTAGAATTGCTTTTTGCTGAGGATCCTCAACCAGTGTGTCTATATGACGCATAGCTTTAGCCAGTGTATGCTGCACATAGCGCTTTGGTGCTCTGGTCTTTTTAGACTCAAGCTTAAAGTCCTGAGGTACCGCAATTTCTCCTACAGCAAGAGGAGGTATCTTAGATAATTCTTCATCTGTAGGATCATTCTTATCGTCCAGTAGTTCTTCAGAATAAATCATTCTGTAGCCTGCTACTTTAAGCGTTCTACCTCCGGCACTAAAGAACTCTCCCTGACACTCTGCTGTCACCTGTACTGCATCAAACTGAGCTGGTACGTAGAACTGAGCAATATAACGTCTTCTGATTGCGTCATATACTTTAAATTCATCAGTAGCAAGACGTGAAGGATCTTTATATTCCATTGTAGGAATAATGGCATTGTGAGAGCTGTTACCCATCTTTTTGTCACTAAAAGCCTGTGACTTCAACGATGTATCACATCCTTGAGCTAATTGCATGAAGGAAGGATCTTTACTCAGCTGAGCAATAATTACCGGAGCATCACTGTGCTGCGACTCTGGAAGATACGAGCAATCTGTACGTGGATAAGTGGTGTACTGTTCATCATAGAGCTTCTGTTCGATTTCTAGTGTTCTGTCAGGAGACAGCTTGAAATGTTCACCGCAGTAAACCTGTAGGTCTGACAAAGAAAATGGCAGAGGAGGTTGTTGCGACACTTTTTTCTTATCTACATTGATAATCGTAAAAGGCTTGCCTTTAACTTTTACCATAGCAGCTTGAGCAACATTAAAGTTAGTTAAATACCCTTCTGAGTCTAACAGCTCCTTAGGAATATTCCATTTAACTGTAAACTGCCCTTTCTGTACAGATAAGAGAACTTTTAAGTCGTAGTAGCTCTTGCTTTTAAAATTAGCAATTTCCTGATCACGCTGTACGATAAGGTTAATTGTAGGAGTAATTACCCTGCCAATGTTTACTTTGTCTTTATAGGAAGACTCAGCGCCTAAGCAGGAAAAGAACCTTGTAAGATTAATACCCACAAGATAGTCTGCATGAGAACGAGCCAGAGCAGAATAGTACAAAGACATAGTTTTTGAAATATCTTCTACTCTTTCAAAGGCTCTTTGCAGCTCTACCTTACCTAACGCTGTCACAGGAGCTCGTAAAATTCTGCCTGTAAAATCTGCCTCTTTAATAGCATTAAGGCCAAGGTACTGACCTTCACGATCGAAGTCAGAACATAGTACAACTTCGTCAGCTCTATCCAGTTCACGAGTAATAACCGGCATCAGTTTTTTACCAGCAGGAGTTATCACCAGTTTCCATTGTTGTGGACGGAAAGGTAAAGTTTCCAGTTTCCACTGTTTTAATTCTGGAGCGTAATAGTCCGGCATAGCCAGCCCGTAAAGATGGCCCTGACACCAGCACACCACGTCACCGTTAGATAACTCATAGTGAGTTGCGTTGTCGTGTCTGTCTATTTTTACTGAACTGTCAAGAAACTGAGCTATAGTCTCGCCCTGTTGCTTTTTTTCTGCCAGGTATACTCTCATAGTTTCCCCTTTTACTTCAGATTAAAGCCGTAACGCTTAAACTGTTTCTTTGAAGGAGGATTGCATTTATCTAACAGTTCTTTAGGGAAGTTATGCGTCTTATTCTTGATAAAACGCCAGTCTAGGCGGTCCATGTTCTTGCCGTAATTGCAGAAACGCTGCCAGCGTGACAGTTCATAGTAGGAATAGTCACTGATACTTCCAATATTGAAGTTATCCTGAATAAGTTTTAATGCATCTGGTGATGTGGTGTTGCCGTTGCCTGTATTACCAGCATTTACCATATTCTCGTATGAAAGCGGATTTCGTCTATCATACTTAACATTAGATAGCAGTAAAGGAGAGTTCTCTCCAATTTCATCTTTACTTAAATAGTGTTTAGCAGCGCCCTCTTCAATTGCAGCGCCTCGTCTTGCATCAACATCAACATCAACTACAAGATCACGTGTATTAACCTGAGGAACCTTCATTTGTGGCTTTAGTGAGGTAGGAGCTACAGCTGGACTTTCATCCATCTCAAAAGACTCAATTTCTTCTGAAGAACAGCCTGACAGTGCGGTCATCATAGCTGTTGCTATGCATGACACAACGATTTTTCTTAACATGATAAAACCTTGTACAGTTATTTCTATTTATGAAAAGAATAAAGAACAAGGTTTAAATTAAAGGTATGAATAAGGGGCAATTTTTATTATTTAGCTCTTAAACTGCTAAATATAAGGAAAAGGAATACCTCCAAAATCTCCTCTTACGTATAGGCGTCTAAGATCCTCTGAACTTTTAAGAGCTTTTGTCTGAGATACTCTGGTTAAGACAGTACCTTCTTTCTTTGAATAAGACAGCACGCCTATTTCATTGGGGCTTAAAACTTCTGACAGAGGCTCTGTATTGTACAGATTACAGAATAACTGTGAATTATTAGGATTTAATCTCTTCGATTTAAACATTCTTATAAGTTCAACTGCTACTAAAGGATGTAGAGATTTGTCTAAATCATCAATCATAATTGTTTTTCTGGATCTTAAGGCATACATGATTAACATCAGTTTTTGAATAAGGCTTCTGGTTCCTTCAGATTCATCTTTAAAATCAAATTCAACTTCTTTGCCTTCACTGCTTTTATGAGTAGTTTTGATACCTGAATTTGCAATAGACAGATTGGAAATGTCAAAATCCAGTCCGTTCAATGTAAGAACTAAATCAGACAATGCCTGCTTTTTTGCTGTATTAGCTCGTTCGCCTTTATAGGTTTTAGAGAGCAAGTTAAAACACTCAATATAAGATAGAGGATCATCTAATGAGTGATCTTCACTCAAAATAATAATGTCGTTTTGAAGATAATTATGAACAGCTACAAGATCTTTTGATATGCCAGGATAATACTTTCTGATAATTGGAAGAAACATGTTAACTTGGCGGTTATTCATCGCAATTACACAGTTTTCTTTCAGGATTTCACTAAAATCATCAGCAAATTTAGAGAGTGACTCATTAAGGCAAGTGATTTTAGAATAATCAACACAATACAAGATTTCACCATCAACTTTTAATTCTTCATGAAGAATTGAATTTGCGTTATAAGTCAGTGTAATTGCGTACAGCTTTTTATTACAGTAAAACTCTAGAGCAAAAGTTGTTCTATCATCCACTTTGATCAAAGATGAGAGTTTATTTGGTTTAAAAAGCACAAGCGGTCCCCAGCCTTTGGCAAATTTATTTAATACCGACATAGCCAGTAGTACCGTAGATTTGCCAGAGCAATTTGCACCGTAAACGGCAAACACAGGCACTACTCTGTCAGACTTTTTACTTCCAGTCTGAAAGAAGATATGACTATTAGACTTCTTGTATCCATTAGGAGCTTTTTCTGCATTGTATGCAAGATCAACTGCCAAATCTTTAATACTCTTGAAGTTGTGAATGTAAAAGGACTTAATCATAACCTGTACCTGTGTTTGTTTTGCTTATACCTGCTTAGAATTTAGTTATTCCTTTTACCTCTTCAGGGACACTTTTCATTCGGTTTACTCGTCTGTAGTAGGTTGACATAGACAGCTTCAGCAGCTTGGATAAATAAGTATCAGTATGCTTTTTTCTCATTTCTTCAATCTGAGAACAGGTATAACCAGTATCAATAGCTTTGCGTCCTGAGTGACGAGCTACTGACAAAGAGTATTTATCCCAGTTCATTGTCATTACAATCTGGTTGTTATCAAACTCAAATCCAATACCTACATTTTCAAGTTTTTCATTGATCAAAGGTTCACTGTTATTAAGCAGCGCTAGCACAGGAACCCTTAACTTATTATCGCCTGTATTGATTGTTTGATTTTTCATAGTTAATTACCTTTGTTTATCTTATTTTTTTTACTAAAGAAAACTGAAAACTGTTAAGGATATTTCAGTAATTAATATTGCAATCACAAAATATGTTGCAACTTCAGTTATCATTTTACATTCATCACTTTTGATAAAGGGTATAACAATGCATGAGATTAAGCTTGTCAAGACAATAGTTATAATCCAAGGCAACATTCCTTTTTCATTGAAAATGACTCTGTACAGTTCAAATCCTGATGAGCAGCCTAAAGCGAAGGATACAGAGCTAATTATTCCAAACCTAATTTCAGTAGACTGTTTATTCATTCTCCATCCAACATTTCCTCTGGTGTTAATGATCTGATAACTGCCTTTGTATAGTTATCCAGAATACGCACTACCAAGCCGTTTTCTTGAGAACGATCAAAGTTAACAGTAATATCATCTGAACCAGTAAAAACAGCATACAGACCTTGCTTTCCTTTATATGTGCGTTTTAAGCAAGTCAAAAGTTCATTGTTATCAGGAAAAACACATACAAGTCCGGCATCAGCACAAAAGGATTTATTAAGGATTTTGTTAGCGTTGTAAAGACCTTTATCTTCAACAACTAACTTGTTAATCCAGTCGCCGCCATCAGTGTCGCTTAATTTCATCCATGGTAATTTAAACTCTGAAGCTAAATATTCACCAACCTTGTCAAAACCTGAATCTCTGACATTTGAAAGTAAAGGTAAATCCTCAACTTTCGCATTTGGTAATTCATTTAATGTCTTCTTATACATGGCATAGATGTATTCTTTACCATTTTGTTTACCATACATTCTGATATTATCAAGGTACCCTAGCGCATCACCCGCTGTATTCCATACATTCTCTCTTTTAGCCATATCAGGCAGTGCACATAACAGATAACAAGGATCAGTAACAATGTATTTAACTTTATTCATAAAAAACTCGCCTCAACTTTAAGAAACTGATAACATTCTTATAAAATCACACACTTTCTCTGGTTCAAAAAAATATAAACTACCAACGCTACAAAGTAATGCTCCAATAAAGGAAACAGTCGCTAATACTCCAATTTTATTTTCATAATAATGTTCTCTTTCTTCTGTGCTCGCTATCATAGCGACTATGCCTACTACAAATAGAACTATGAAAACACCTAATAATATTAGGTTGAGAATAAAAATTGATAAATGATAGGTTGGATCCTTATATGAGAGGCTTAAGTAGTAGATTCCATAAATGCAAAGGACCGATAAAAAAAGAGCTAGCACTCCTCCCAAAAAAGTAAACTTCTCGCCAATTTTCATACGAAAAAACATGAGAATAAATCCCAAAGATAAAATTAAAGCAAATATTAAAAGTAATAATGCAAGAATGGTGTTAGGGTTCATTATTTATTGCTCCTGTTTATTCAGTAGTTCTATGATCTGCTTAGATGTGTTTTCATCTAACTTATAGATGTTCTTGTTTTCTTTATCTAAAATCAGAATGTCTTTATTGGAAGATTGTTTTACATTTTCAGACTGTTCTACTGGTAAAGGTGTTTCTTCAGAAGATTTATGCTCTACAGTTTTATTAGTCTGTTGTTTCTGCTGAAAGTCACAGTCGGGGTTTTCAAATCTAATGTCAGGAAAAAACTTAATTGCACCTAATAACATCATAAAGCCCACAATACTTGCCACAAAAAAGGAAGCTGCACTTACACTCGAACAGATAGCATATATGACTGAAAACGCAGAAATAACAGCAAACCCCAAACACAGAATAGCTGCCGATTTAGAGCAGTTAAAATTCCCATACTTATAGAACAAGTACCATAATGCGATGCACAGCAAGCAAATTAAAATACTTACAACAAAACCTATGGGGTTTTCTGCATCGTTAAACGATGATATAAAAGCAGGTACAGCTCCAATAAAACAGGCGATACTTAATCCAAATAATATTAGAGACAATACTAGATCTGAAATCATGTTAATTCATACTCCTAAGGTTGTTGTATTAAGGCAGAAAGATTTTTTCTAAAATAATTCTTGTTGCAGTACATGTAACTACCAGCCATAAAAACATGAATACAGTGTTGTAGATTGTTCTTAAGGGAGATGTAGCCTGAAACATCAGTTTCTTTTCAAGAAAACGCTCTAATACGTTTCTGGTGTAATTTGTTACGTATATACCTATAAAGGAGAGCGTTAAAATAATAGCGATAAACAACTTCATACTGCCCTCTTACTGGTACTGCTGATAATTTTGCTGATAACCTGAATTAGCTCTGTATCCCTGCTGAGAGCTTGAGTTATAACCACGACTTGTATTGTTATAATTATTTGACTTGGTTTTCTTTGGGATCACATAAAAGGTACCGTCAGGTAAATGTAAACCAGTTGTAGTAGCAAGATTAAGATCTTGCATAACCTTTACAGCCAGCTCTGCTTTTACTCCCCAGAACTTACCACGACCGCAAAAGGTCATTGAGTAGGTTTTTCTTAAATAGTTCCTTACAGTTTCATCAAATGGAAGCTTTAATACAGCTACGTTATCAACAACTATAAAACCGAAAGGTTTCTGTTGCTTTAAATCGTTTTTTAACCCCTCAAAGCTGCCATCATTCCATGGAGGACAGCTGTCTGTGCCCTTTTCCCAAGCATTAAATACTCTGCGAACAAATTTGTCATAAGGAAATACTGGTTTATTCTGCTGTCCGTAGCCATTGCTGTTTTGAGCTTGATTCTGATACTGTTGCTGATACTGCTGCTGATAGCCTGAATTAGCTCTGTTTGCGTTATATCCCCTATTAAATGCAGAATTGTACTGTTGCTGGTATTGTGGCTGTTGTACATTTGATTGTGTCTGCTGTGAACGATAGCCACGATTACCATTGGTATGGCAGTACTGCTGAGGCTGTGTAGCCTGCTGTTGCATATAAGGTTGATTTGAAGCTTGATTATTCTGTTGCTGATAATTCTGATTGTATGCCTGATATTGTGCTTTATTAACAGCCTGAGGAGTAGAATTAGTTTGCTTATTCATGATATAACCTGCCTGATTTGGATTCATAGGTCTTGCTGTTTGATTATTGAAACCTTGCATTTTGAGATCCTCGCTTTATTTATTCTATGAGTTTATTATATCAATTTAATTGATATATGTCAATTTAATTGACATATAATTATTTACAGCACATCAATTTTATTGATATATTAAAACTGTAAAGGAGTCTTAATTATTCAAGTAGATCCAGATAATAAATAATAATGCTAATAGACTTTACTTGACGGCACTGGCAACAGCTATGCCTGCTGCACGTCCACAGTTTTTAATAAAAATAGAGGCTTCTTTAAGATAGGCATCTTCTACAATCTGCTTCTCTGTTGAACTGCAAGCTGTAGAGATGTTTAAGGTGAGGATTGTTAATAAAGATAGTAATACTGTTCTCATGCTATTTATAGTTACTTGCTGATGCAGCAGCTGCCATCAAAGCTACAACGCCAACAGCTACGATAGCGCCTGCCGTATATCCGATGATTTTGTCTGACAAGGTTGGCTCTTGTTTGTTATTACTTGTAACAGTATCATCTTTGTTCACCTGTGTTTGCTCGGTTTGAGGGGCAGATTGAGCCTGTACTGAGTTCGATGCACAGCCTGTAGAAAATACAAGACTTGCACACATAGTTAAGATTGCTGCCTGTTTAAACATAATGTTCTCCTAATCTAAACAGATGTATTGTTTGTTTATCTTCCGTATTTGTTTTCCAGAGTATTTTGTTTGTATCTGTACTCGGATAAAAACTTTTCAAGATTGTACTGCAATTTTTCTGGTGTGATCTTTTCAGTAATAAAAGATACAAATTTAATATCAGGATCGTTATACCTGGCAATCTCTTTTAATTCACCCTTACCAATCATCCAGTACAGCTGATGGGTATTGATATTCATTGAAAGTTGCATAAAAGTCTTAGCCGCTGCATGGTTAACTCTCATGGACTCATTCACCACGCTTTTGAACTGTACAGTATTAAACTTTATAAACATAGCTATTATCTTCCTTCTTCTCTTGAGTTTTCTGTTGTTGAACTTTTAAGTATTTCTCATAACCTTCAGGGTCTCGTCTTTTCCAACTTAACATGTTTAATTTCTGCACTATCGCCAACTCGGCATTAGCTATAGTAAAAATTAGATCTAGCAGAAAACAGATTGGGTAGCAGAGCACCAACAATAAAACCACAAGAACACTGCAATTTACGATAGTAAAAACAGAAGAAAAGCTCTTTCCATCATACTTATTCACAAACAGCATTTTGTAAGCGTCTTTTATGTTCGTTGCAGGATTAAGTCTGAAAAGCAGCTCTTTTCTAAAAATATGTAGATTTGTCACTTACTGCTCCTTTTTATCTAAAGACTCTCTTTGTTGGAAATTTGTTGCCATTTGGTATTTCAATAGAGCTTTTATTGTCATATCGTTAAGATCATAGAGTTTTGTAAGATAGTCTAATACCTTTTTATTTTTTTTAATTTCTTCTTCTAACTTTCTGTTTTCTTCTTTTAATTTTCTAATTTTTCGGTTATCAGACGAAATCTTAATAAGATTTGCAATGTAAGGATATGCGATAGCACAAACGCATATTACAATATATAAAACAACAGCCATAAATTTATTCCATATAAAAATGGTTATTCATCATCATTCAAAAATGGCTAGAGACAGCATTTTATGACATATTTGCAACCTCTAGGAAGAGGAGCATCCTTGAAACTTGACGACGAAAAATCAGAGTTAATAGTTAAACATCTTTTATTGGTGATAAGCCACTGTCTTAATCTTTCCCAAGCTCGCCTGTTTTTGCATACAAACAAAGGTTCAGCATCAACAATAGCCCCCTCAAAAAATTCTTTTAAAAGTGCATGGACTATATATAAGCCGTCATTATTTTGAAATATGGAGTAATAAACTTCAGGATCGACACCTTCAGCTTCAAATCTTTTGTACCAATCATGTTTGTACAGTCTTTGCTTTCTCTTAAAATTCCAATTGCATCACTTGAAATATAATGATGTTTTTTGATGTATTTAGTCATGAACAGCCTCAAAAAAAAGCCCTACCTATGTTTGGCAGGGCGAACTCTAAGGAGTCTTTATGATTATATTTATACCCTGATTATTCTTTTAAAATGGAAGATCATTATCTGTTAGATCTCCCATTGGTGGCTGAGGATAGCCTGTATTCTGCTGTCCATTGTACTGAGGATTGCCGTTATAAGGCTGTCCCTGAGGGGCAGATGCATAGCCGTTATTCTGTGCGTTCTGTGGATAGCCAGGAGCAGATGCATTATAAGAATTACCGTTATAAGGCTGTGGCTGTCTCTGTGGCTGTGGTGCATATCCTGTGTTCTGCTGATAGTTGCTCTGATTATGAACGTTATTCTGTCCCTGTGCTTTAGCATTAGGATTTCCACCTAACATAACAATATCATCACAGTTGATCTCAGTGATATAGCGCTTAATATTCTGCTTATCAGTGTACTCACGTGTGCGAAACTTACCTGTAACATGTACCTGTGAACCTTTGTGCAAGTACTTCTGAACAATCTCAGCTAACTTACCCCAAGCAACGATACGTACCCATTCAGTAAACTCGGTAATAGAACCATCAGGTGTTTTACGTGACTCATTTACTGCTAATGAGAAGTTAGCTACCTGTGTACCACTCTGTGTAGTCTTAATTGTAGGCTCATCACCTAAGTTGCCAATGAAACAGCACTGATTAAAACCTTTAGCCATTTTTTAATTTCTCTAATTTTAAGTTTCGTAGTCCAAATCAAAGTTTCGTAGTAATTGAAGTTAATTTAGGTAACTCAGCTATCACGTCATTTGATGTGGTTATTATATCAATTTAATTGATATATGTCAATTAAATTGATATGTTAAATTCATTTTTTTTATTTTGATGCTTGCAAAATAATATGAGATAGATATAAATAAAAAGCCTTGATAAGGGGCATTATCAAGGCTAAGAGAAGAGAGTTTGAACTGAACTTGGTTAATCAATCAATGGAACTGTAAACTTATATTGAAATTTCTCTAAGTTGTTCAAATCATTTGAATAGTCTTTTACTACTTCAACTAATGTACGGTCTTCAATATCTTTCAAGATCAGAGCTTCTTTAGAAGTTGCATTAGGAATGTTCTTTAGATCGTCATCGCTGATGGTGTTACACCATTCTCTAAATGTCATAATCTCATCAAGAGGTGTTGAGGCATATTTTGGAGTCCTGATAAATAAAGTGCTATCTAAGATCATACCTTCCCCTTTTACAAGATTATGCTGAATAAGAAGCAGGTATTCATCAAAAGGGATCATCTTTTTGGCATCACTGAGGGAGATAGTTCTTTTCAGATAGTTAAAAGCACAGTCTTCACGGATTTGTTTTTGGTTTCCTGTCTGGTACTGCTTTATAAAATATTGAAGCATACACTTGTAACAGTATCTTATGCTTTCAGTTCCTTCTACTTTAATATGTTCTTTCTTAGCGAAGTATTCCATGTCTTCTGTCTCTGGGTACAGACGAATATCCTTTCTTAAATTTAATCGTGTTGCAAAATCAAGGTAAGTTAAAAAGACATCAGTACTTACAAGCGTAAGTTGCTTTGAAGGATAGATACATACATTCATAATGACTCCTAAACTGTACGAACGTATGTATATTCTAACTTTATGCAGAGTAATACTAAATACTGTCGAATATTAAGATATAGAATTGTACGAAAAAGAGTGTATTTCAGTTAATCTTTCTCGATGTGTTCAACCCATTTTTGAAATATCTTCTGTGCAACTGAATAAGGCAATGAACCATCTTTGATACACTCATTGAGAGCTTTTTCTGCACACTGTACTGTAAACTTAACTGAGTTTTGCTGTTGTAAGGAGAAGATTAGATAGCCTGCAAAACCACCAATTACCAGTAATATCAGATCATCCATAGTTAGAAATACTCATTGTCAGGCAGTTGCTCAAGATATTCTTTTGTCAGTTCTAAATCAACATTCATAGACTTATAAAAAGGACTTTCAAGCATCTTTGCTTTATGTCTGTAATAAGTTGCTTTCTTCATACCAATCCTATTCATAATTTCATAATCAGAAAGGTTTTCAACGTACATCATGTAAATCAGTTCTGAATACTTATAGTTTGATAAGCGAATTTTACGCCCAGCATTTAGACGAAGCTGTCTGTTGTACTTTTCAGGATCAAGCTTAATTGTCAGACAATTTTCTGTTAATGTTAGTGTAAAGCCTGTCTTTGCCAATAAAGTCTGAATAGGCTTAAGCTCTTCTATATCACTTTTAGAAGCCTTAAGATGCTCTATTGAAATACAATAATCATCGTTCAACATGATGGCGGTTCCTTGATTGTTTTAGGCTACTCGTCAGCGATGTATTCGCAGTCAATTACCTGAAGATCTAATTCTCGTAATTTTTCTACAATTAAGTTTTCGCAATCAGGAGTATCCTTGGTAATTCCGAAATCCTGACCGAACATTGTTACCAGTGAGCTTTTAGCAAAGAGTTCAAAATCCATATTTAAAAGCACACGTGTGATCAGGCTTCTTAACTCATGCTGTGTCCTTGATAGAGGTTTACTTACAACTAACTGTTCTTCAGGGATCATGACGTTGTAATTACATTCTTCACGTACAAGATTAAAAGGATCATAACGGACAAAGTAATCAGATGTAGGCTCGATACTCTGCCAACCGTATTTCAGCATCTCTAAGCCGTTTTTCTTTAAAAATGCTTTCCATTGTGTTGGTCGGTTATCCCATTTAGACTCTGTAATTACAGTTACCTTGCCTTTGTCGTGGTAAAAATCAAGGATCTGCTCATCGAGTTCTTTAAAGATACTAGGAGTATTTTTAATACAGGTTAAGAGTCTATCAAGCTCCTCTTCTGAGCCTGAGAATACGTAAGTGTTTTCAGCCATCTCTGCCATTTTGAGTTCCTCTTAAGCTACTTTTTTTGCTTCAATGTGAACTATTACTTCGCTGTATAACAATCTCTCACCACACATTGTAAAATCGTCAGCGTAATATTCTGTTGCACCATCTTCACCTACTACAAGCATCTCGTAGTAATCCAAGCTCTCTACAAAGTCCATTACAGTCTTAACGTCTTTGTACCAAGTGTCCCATTTGTAGTCTGAGAAAGTGATTAGAGTTAAATCAACATTTGATTCACTTTCAATTTCCTCTTCTCCTGATTCACCGTATCTACCAACTTCAAGATCTGCTTTGTACTTCTCAAAATTTACACACAGCTGTAATTCCTCTGTATTACCCTCAATATCTTTCAAAAATGCAAGCTTGTACTGTTCAAAATTGTTTTTCTTAAAGTTCTCTAAATCTTCGGTTCTAACCATCAATGAAACGTCTGAACGATAGCCCATTTTTTTATTCTCCTAAATCAAACAATTACTTAATCTCAATTGTCAAACTGCTCAGTGTAAATTTCACGGTCAATAACGGAAATTAAGATGTATTTCATAATGTTTTCCCCTCTCATTTGATGTTGTTATTATATCAATTTTATTGATATATGTCAATTAAATTGATATGTTAAATATCATTTTTTATTATGATACATTGAACTATTAAGAGTCTTGTTCAATTTAATTTTGAGTAGTTTTTCTTAAAATCTAAGTGAATCTTTCAGATATATACAGGGTCATTAAAGTGAGATGAGTATTTTATTTGACTGATAGAAAGTACTGTCCACTAAAGTGTTATCAGTAAGAATTGAAGGATGCAGTGAATAGTTGATGTATTCACTGCACGATGAAGATTACGCTGCCTGATTGATAACTGGTCGTTTCTTTGTGTCAAACAGCTCTTTGAAAAACTTATGAGCCTTTGTCATCAAATCTTCTGCACTGTCACATACAATGCAGTTATCAAAGATCTTTCCAATCACTTCAGATCTGATTGAAATAGCATAAACTTCTACATTTTGAGCCTTTGCTGTTCTCAGTGCTTTTTGAGTATTAGTAACTGAATCAGGCATTCCATCAGATAATATCAAAAGCACGTGCCTGTTGGTATCACCACTCTTTTTTAAGTTATCCAAACAGTGATAAATTGCCTGAGCTAAAGGAGTTGAACCTCTAGGTTTTTGATCGAAACGAGGAGCAAAGAAATGTGCTCTTTCGCCATATCTTAAAGCATCTTCAAATTCAGCAGTCTCGCCAGGAAAATAAGTAACCATGTTGTCAATGCCACTTACTCCTTCAAGTGCAAGGGCTAAAGATAATGCTACACGGTTTGCTTCTTCCATACGTGTGTATTCCAAACCATCGCTTGTTAGCATTGAACTTGAAGCGTCAACCAAGATTTGAACAGTGGTATTAAAATCGTTCAATTCCTCTCGCTTAAAGAAGATTGATTTCTCACCGAAGATGACTTTCTGCGCTTTGCGTGCGTTGATTTTCTTACCTTGTTCAGCAGAACGGCTGTATGTTTCAACGTAAGATTTCACCTTCAGTTTTAAGCTGTTTGAAAATCCATAATACTTTTTAACTTCATTGATAAAGTCAGCTCTTCCTTCTTTGCATAAATCGCTTGTAGCGAACTTACCAAGATCTTCACGAGCAGACGATGCACCAATATTGAACTCTTCAATGACAGAGGACGCACTCTTACTAGGAGTTACATTTGTAGAGTCTTCTTTAGCAAATACCTTTAGTTGTTCTTGAGCTAGTTCTAAAGGTTTCATTTCCTCAATCTGCTCTTTGGTGTTTTCTTCTTTGAGATTTGTTGAAACAATGATCTCTTTGCTTTCGTTTTTGACTAGATGTTGTTTTGTAATATTCAGCTTACAGATCATGTCAATCAGTTCATCTGTCAGCACAGTGACTTCTTTGGTATTCTTTAAATCTTTTAGTTCACTTTCTTTTACGAGGATTTCTTTAATATCATTCTCGTTAAATTGTTTTGTAAGATAAGTTATAAGCTGTCTGGCTCTTACATCTGCGTTCTTATAGCCATTCATTAACTTATGACCGTAACATAAAAGCAATGAGCACATAACCTTTAGTACGGGAGCTTTATCTAAACTTTTTATAAAACAGTTCCATTCTTTGGAATAATAATTATCTAACAATTCTAGGTTTTCATATACTCCAATGTAATTTTTTGCAATAAGATGTTCGACACGGCAATCTTCTAGCACATTAAAAACAGTTTCTTTCAAGAAATCAGGTTTACCTGTAAAGTATTTTTTCTTGGCTTTAAAATCTGTAAATCTGATATGAGCGGACTCATGAGCAATATATGCACATGCAAGACGTGCTACCGTTGGATCTTCTAGGGATAAACGAGGAATAGTAATTACAGAGCCATTTGTATAAGCACTTGTGCCCTGCATGCGTACAGTAGTACCAAACAGTTTTGAATATCTTGAAACGAGTAATGGAAGAGCTTGAACTAAAGCATTTGAAGTTGACATTTAAACAGTCCCTCTATTCAGACATATTTACTAATTGATGTGTTTATTATATCAATTTTATTGATATATGTCAATTTATTTGATATGTTAAAATTTTATCTTGTATATGTGTACTGAACAGAGGTGCAGTTATTTCAATTATATGTGATCATCAAATGGGCTTCCTGAACCTCCCCCAAAATCGTTAATAAAAGTATCGTTAAAGGGATCATTAAAAAGATCATTATCATTATAAAATCCCCCCAAGCCTATAGAATTATTTTTATTGATCAAATCACATCCCTGATAATATGGACTTGCAGGATTAGTATAGTTCAATGGATTTGTAGGATCATTTATATCGTCTATTGCAGAACATGAAGTATTTTGGGGGTTATACAGGCTATCAGGATTGTTTATGCTGCTTAAACTTGTAGGATCAATCGTTTCTTCCATTTCTTTTAATGGGGCATTTGTTGAATTATGTCCCTGATAAAATGGACTTAATGGATTTGAATAGTTTGTAAGATCATTAGGTTCATATAAATCGTGACCTGCTTTTCTTGATGTTTTTTCTGAAAAAATATCATTGTCGTATAAGCTTGAATGGTTTGAGCTACTCTCTGCTTCTTCTCGCTGTCTTTCGGTCACCAGGAACCAAGCATATAACCAGTGATATGGTAATAATAAGATTGATAAACAGCCACATAAAATTCGTTTAAAAAGAGATTTTTGTTTATTTGATTTTGTCATATACACCTCTTGTACAAGGATATTTATATTTCAAAAATTGACGCAATTACCCAATTTTATGCGGTACTTTTCTTTCTCCGTCACGGTGACAAAAAAAATATTAAGACATTATTTTTTATAATTGGTGATATTTGAAAAAAAACTATCTTCAAGATAGTAAGACATTTCTTTCAGCCAACTATATTTTCGTATGATAGCTTTTAAATAATTTACTCCTTATAAAAAAGTCCTCAAATACAGAAGTGGCATAAGAGGACTTGATTATTTCTATCTAAGATTAGAACTGATATGAACCAGTCAGATAGAAGCTTACATCGTTTGTGTTATCTGAGTCTGAGTAAACAACACCTGTTTCAATATCAGCGTTCTTCTTGTGAGAGAACTTCAGACCTGCACCTACGTTATAAACTACCTTATCTACAATCTCAGCCTTTAATGAAGCTGGTTTTACACCGATAAATGTTGTCTTATAGGTTGCATCAGTATCACCTGAGTTGAAGGTTAGACCTAAGTCTAAAGCAGGTTTAACTTTCCAGTCAAAGCCTAAAGCGAAGGTCTTTTCAACTGTTACACCAACAGGAACAGATACTAAGCTTAAACGGTCATTCTTAATCTTAGCAATGTAATTGCCATTTGCCTTAATACCATAGTTCTCACTGTACATGGTTGTGTAGCGTACACCTGCATGTGGAATTACCGATACGCTCTTTACATCGAAGTTGTACTGGCCTACTAAACCAGCTTTAACCATGTGAGTGTCAATATTAGCTGATGCTTTTGTATATGACAGTAAGCCTAAATCAGAGTCAACATCATCAGTGATCTTGTTGTATGAAACATCACCTAATAATGAGAACTTGTTATATACATACTTGCCATATAAGCCTGCACCGTAGTACTTTAAGTCACCATCAGTATGTGTTGCTAAGCCTTTACCTGTGCTCTTACCATTACCAGTGTGGAAGTATGCACCAGCACGAGAACCATTGGTAAATGTATAATCAGCACCGATAGCAAAATCAGCCAGTCTTACCTTATTACCATAGGATAAGCCATCAGACTCAAAGCCATTTGAGTTAGCAACTTTAACCATTGGTGATAACCAGATACCAAAGCCGTTATTGTTGTTTGAAACAATCAGAGAACCTGTAGAGCTACCTACACCGTTTCTTGATGAAACGATATTGTCTGTAATGCTACCTACTGTAAATGCAGCCTGATATGCACCACCTAACTGTCCTAAACGTGCTGCCTGCTCTGCTTCTTTACCACCTGTGAAGGTTTCACCTGCTACCGTTGCTAAGAAATCAGCCCCGGCTTTTCCTACTGAGGTTAAATCATGGATAGCGTCCTGCATGGTTTCATAGATGCTTGAACCCTGATTGTAGAAATTACCTCTTGTAAAGGTCTGATGAAGTGTATTACCGCCGTTGGATGTGCTGTTACCATTATTAGTGGTATTTCCACCTGTAGAAACATTACCACTTGTGGTTGTACCTGCATTAGGGTTATTAGTACCAGTGCTTCCTGTACCTGTACCAGCACCTGAACTTCCCTGATTACCATTATTTGGGGTAGTTGTTGATGATGAGTTATTACCACTTACAGGATCGGTTCTAGTGTAACCAGTCCATTCTCCATTTCTGATAGTTGTTCTGAAATTTCCGTTTACTGACTCTACAGCTAAATCTGCTGCATTATCACCTGCTTCATTCTTAACAACTGTTCCCTTAAACAGATGAAGTACAGATCCATCACGTAATCTAGTTGAGTTTAACAGGATTTTTGAACTGTTAGTATAGGTTAATTTACCATCAAATTGAATTGCAGCTTTATCATCTCCTGTCTTTAAGGCTCTCTGTGTTACATCACTAGAAAGTGCAATAGCACTGTTTTCACCTATTCTAATAACGCCAGCTGTTACTGATGGATTTGAAGTTGTGCCATCAACTGTAATGCCAACATTAGATGAAACGCCTAAATTGTCATACACATATAAGATAGACTTGAATTTAGGAGTAGAAGATGTCGGTCCACCTAGAGCAGCAACTCTAGCAGCAGGAAGAGCATAGTTATAGCCATACTCTGACTGAGGCATACCTATAACAAGAGCGGAATTAGCACCAATAGCAATATTGCCTGTAATTACATTTGCGCTTGGAGAGCTACTACCTCCTAAATTTGAAATACATACAGTTGTAGGATAACCACTGCCACTTGAAGTAACTACTAAATTATTGAAATCAGCGTTACCAATATTTGCAATTGTGCCTTCAGGGTTGGTTGAAGCAGTCATAGCGCTACCAATTGTTAAATTATCAGCGGCAATCTGGTCAATGCTTGATCTTGAACCTTGATCTAAAACAAAGTTCTTTGCTTTGAATGAACCTTTAGAAGCATTAACTTGATCTGTAACTGTTAAATCTTCAAAAATTGCAGGAGCATAGCGGGGATATTTGTCAGAAATATTTAAAATGTTTGCTGTTATTGATGTTCCTGTTGCATCAAAAGTTCCTCCAGCTAAGGATACTGATTGAGCGTTGATTTTTCCTCCTTTATCGAAACTCATGTTACCGTTGGAATTGTAAATTTCACCTACAGTTCTTGTGTCGTTAAAGTTTGAGTCAGTAATGGTAATTAAAGTATCTGATCCATCTCTATCATCAGTAATATCAACAGATGAAGATGTAAAGTAGGTATCATCACTCAGATCGATAGTCTTAGCATTAGCTGCGCCTGATAAGGTAATTGTAGCCATTGAAGCAATCAATGCGTTCTTTAATACGCCCTTGTATGAAGCAATAAGTAAGTTGATTGCGCCACGTGTCTGTTTCATAAATTGAGTTTTTCCTATAAAGTTAAGGCAATATTGCCTATAGAAATAGTTAGTTTATTGACATTGTCTTATGTCAACTGCTCAGCTAATGGGCTGTTTTTGTAAAAATCTACCTCTCTATGCTGTTTTCTAAATATGTGAACATTATATCAAATTATTTGATATATGTCAATTTTATTGACATGTAGATTTGAGTTTTATTAAATATTTGTTAATTTTCTTTACATATTATTAAATTTGTAAATTATTTTGTATATTTTTTTTCTTTAGTTTAAAAGTAACACATCAATTTTATTGATATTAAAAATATATTTTGTTTTATAGGATTTTCTTATGGAAGGATCGCCCAAGAAGTTGAAGGCAATTAGTCGACATTTGACTTATTATTTTGGCTTTTTACACAGGTATTCACCGTTTTCTAAAGCAGTACAATTCAGGTTCATGGTATTCTCTTTTACCTTAACTTGAGAACTTTCCTGAGATTGACTGCTGGTATTTCTTGGCTATCTGAATTGGTAAACTTGTTTTGCTCAGCACATCTTTCCAAAGCTAAAATAGAAATCAGTGCTATAAGCATAATTACAATATAAACATGAGGATTAAGATCATCACCAAATAGTTTGTCAAAAACTTCAATTGCTACAAATATTAGAATAAAGACGACACCAGTAATCATTTCATTTTCCTAAAATTCTGTCTCAAGAGATATATTACTTTTCTTCTTCACAAAGGAATTTGCCGTTTTCTAATGCTGTGCAGTCTAAATTTTTCTTGATATTTACTTGTACTTTATATATATCACCCTTTGTTTTAATTTCTTTGTAAACCTGTACTTTTTCAGCATCTGCTTGAGTAATAAATCTTTGTTCCCATTCTTTAAGATCTTTAAATAAATGGACTATTCCAGAACAAAGCAGAATTATGCCTAATGCCAAAGAAAGTGCAGGTATTACGTTCGCTTCATCTTTTTTATAAAAAAACGATATTAACAAAAGAAATATTCCTGATATAAATATCATTTAAAATCCTCTGATAATTTCATATTTTTGCCATATTAAAGATCAGCTCTAGAAACAATCTAACAGTAATAACATTTAAGCAAATAAAGGCGTAAATTGACTCATAGTCGCCAGCAATAAGAAATTGACTGCCAACAAATAAAATCAGGCAGACTAATAGCAGATAACCGAAGATTTTCTTTTTATCAGCTGATAAATTTAACAGATATGGATTGAACATGGATTTCTCCTTTTTTATTCAGTTTGACATTTAAATATCTTCAACAGATGTGAACAGATTTCAGTTAAAAGCTCTGTCTGTAAAAACAGCATTGATTCTTCATCTGCTTTTTCATCTTTGGTCTTTTCAGGTAAGTTCTTCTCAAGATATGTATCTGTAGGTTTAAATGATTTAATCACAAGATCTGAGGTTAGCTTGATATTGACTGCATCATCATATACAAGAGAAATTTCCTTAACCTTTTTTAATCCATCCAGATGTACGGCAATTTCATCAGAGGTTAAGTCAGCCTTAATTGCTTTAATAGTTTCTCCATCATCATCATCTACACTCTTTAATGTTGCGTCATTTCCTAATTGAAAACCATCTGGAATAGAAGATGTATCTTTCAACCAGTTTGTCATTACATCTTCAGGTGAAGACATAGGAGTAAGAATTTTTGCAGGGAATGTGGTTAAAGCATCTCTCAATAAGGCTATTGCCATTTCTGCTTTTTTAGCTGATGTTGTACTAACACCTACGATGTTTAAATCAGTATTAACCAAGATAATCAGCTCTTTATAGGTTGTAAAAGCCTGAGACAATAATCTGTTAGAAATAGCAGCTTTTAAAGCTTCCTTTTCTTCTTTCTTTAAATTTCTGCTCAACTCAGCTTCTTTTGCTGCTACAGCTTTTTTTAATGTCGTTTTAATTACAGATGAAGGAATAAGCTTTGCTTCCTCTCCTACCTTAAAGAAATGGTTATGACCTGATGATATATGCTTTGGTACGTAGCCTTCAAAGAACTCAACAAAGCCTACTGAGTATAACTGGTCTTTTGGACACTCTGTAAACTTATCCTTTTCTAATGCATCTTCGATTTTTTTATCATCTTTGAGGGTATCAATTACATCGGTTAAAACAACAGTGTAGAAACGTAAGTTTTTAAAATTCATAATTCATAATTCCTTATCAGTTTGTAACTATTCAGAACCCTACTGGCCAAAGATAATGTCAGGGGTACCGTCAAAAGCAGCTTTTAATGCTTTAACAGCATTAAATTAGATTTACGATCACTTTGCGATCATTTTTGTTTACTTAATTCTAGATAACCTTCTAATAAAGTTATAAACATTTTTAAACCGTCAAAAATAATTTGGGTTTGCATAAAAACAGAAAAGATTAGTCCTGTTTTATAAATATAATCAAATTGAAAAGATGCTTTTACAAGTGTTAAACATATGATGAACAATAAGACATATACTTCAAATTCTATAACTGTTAGTTTTAAGCCTAAAATTATCTTTTGGCTATTTATGTGGTTTTTATTGAACTTAGCAAAGAATGTTAGAAGACATGAAGGGGCAATTAAATAAGTAGCAAAAAATAAGCTAACTAATGCTATTAATATATCTATGAAATTTTTATCTAATACCTTATCAAATAAAGAGTTTTTTAACAAAGTTATATCAATAAAAACAAAAATAGCAGATATAAAAGCTATGACTAGTAAACTAACTTTATTTTCAAGAAAATAGTTAAATAATTTTTTCATATTTACACCACATATTTTCGTAACTATTCAGAAGATGCTTAAAGTAATTCCATAAACAATATTTGTTTTTGAAACAGTTTTACCTGCATTAAGAGTCACAATGGACTTGGCAATAAGTCCACACGTAATAAAATTCAGCAAAAGAAAACAGACTATCTTTACAGGATCAAAGTCATAAATAAGTCCGAGTGCAGCGTTATACATCTTAAAATTTATAATTTGCCTATATCCTGAACCTGAACATAACTGGAGCAAGAGTGATCATCTTTAACTTCTAAAAAACAGAATATGCTACAGATTACGCAGATAACACTTACTGCCAGGATCCACTTTCTTTTACCATTATTTGAAAAATTCAAAACAAATGAAGATAGTGCTAAAAAGAACCAAGCTACAGTAAACATCAACATACTAATTCCTTTATTCAGCCTGTTGTTTAGAGTTCTTTCTAATAAGTCTGAAATATTCTCGTCTTGCTCTTTGTGTCTTCGCTTTAATTCTCTTTCTCATTCATTTTCCTAATCTCTATGGAGCTTTTTTTTGATTTTTCTATGCTTTTGCATCAAGCATTTTTAATTGCTGTCTTAATTGCTCGGTTGCAGCTTCAGCCTGTTCAAGAGCAGATGTAAGCCTTGCTTTTTCAGACAAAGTCTTATTAAAGATTTCGCTTTTATCTACGCTTATATCAGTTGATGTTTTTACTGTCTTTTTTAAGTTCTGTAATAAAGTAATCGCATTACTGATATAGGCAGAGTATTCTTTTTTTGAATAAGTTCCGAAGTCAGCATCTTGCTTTAAAGAATTATTGAGAAATGAAATGTTTTTATAAACATTAACTAACTCATCTCTGACCTGTGAAGTGATCTTCAGACGTTTTACTTTGGTATTAAGCATTGCTTCGCCTTAACTAATTAAAGTTATCAGCACCAATAGCCTTGTAGCAGTGGAGAGTAGCTATAACATCAGTAAGACTGTCATGAAAATTCATCTCTTTTGGATTAAAGCCATAGAATTGAGCACATTCGGTAAGTTTAAAGAACTTAAACTGACCGTTAGGCTTTCTTACCCCCATAACATGGGCGAACTTTTCCATAACATCGTGAATTGTTTTAACAGGAATAGAAATCCCATTATTAAAAAGCATGCGTAAATCGAAGGCTACGTTGTAACCTACAATAGTTTTGCAGTCTTTTAAGATTTGGTTAATTTCATCAGAGCTTTCCTTTAATGTACCCTGACTTTGTACCATCTCTGGGGTAATGCGATTTACAGTCATAGCTCTTTCCCAAGAGTCATGGTGTGCTGGTTTGAATAGACGGTTTAGAAGAGTTTTGCCATTACCATCAATGATGGATAACTGTAAGATTTCATCATCAGAAGTAAGACCTGTGGTTTCTGTATCAAGAACTATAACTTTAGACATATCCATATATTCACTCTCCTAAAACAGAAAGAGGCAGTTATAGCGAGAACACCATATACAAAGTCAAATAAATTAACTGCTTCGTTTCTGTATGAATGTATTATATCAATTTAATTGATATATGTCAATTTAATTGATATGTAAATGTCAATTTTATTGACATAAAACTTTTAACATTCAAAGTTGTGAATATATTAGGATTTATTCTTGAACGTATTACCTCATGTAAAGGGCAGATTTAAACATTCTTTTCAGAATTGATGATCTTAGCGAAGTTGTTTCTAAAATAGTCTCTATGCAACTTTAATAGAGCCAAGATAGTTGATTTGTTAAGCAATCCCCAGTTGGTAACTTCGTAATAACGATCTCCCCAAATAGAGCGGATCCTTGCATTTTTGACAGACAGCTCAACACATAAATCTTCTTTAAGCTTGCGCTTCAGGCGTGAAATCAGCATAATCACACGTCTGTTATTAGCGATGTCTTCTCCCTCACTTAGCTCCTGTTTAACTCGATTTACCCATGCATTACCATCATAATGTAAAGTTACAAGATAAATCATTGCCAACATACGCTTCATTGAATAAGAGAGTGACAAAGGCTGAATTACCTCTGATGTCTCGAATTTCATAGTATTCCTTAGAGTTAAAAATAATATTTATGATTAGATATTATAGTCAGAGAGGTATCTGTCAAGAGCGGATGCCACAGTTTCTTCAAAATCAGCATCGTTTTCCTGTAAATACATCTGTAAGCGGTCGCCTAATTTATCTTTTTTCTTGTTCAAAGAGGCTAGACTGATAGCAAACTTTGCTCGTTTAGGGGTAGCTGTAGTGCTTTTGCTGATGCTTCTGTCACGCTGTTTTTTGCAGTCTGCATAAAGCTTTTTACCCTGCTCTTTCAGTTCTTCATTTATTTGAGGTGTACGGTTATCTACCTTTAAAAGATAAGCTTCTGCTTTATTAACAAAAGCCAGAGCTTCTTTAGAAAAGTTGTTCTTTAATGGCAGATATACATTCTGAATAAACTTAATTCCCAGTGGCAGGATAATAGTTTTTTCCTGAGAGGTAAACTTAACTACTTCCTGAAGTCTTGATACATAGTCAACTGATTTAGAAATGAGTTTTGAGATCTTCTCTTTAGATATGTCAGGCTCTAAAGAGAGCAGATTAGATACTGCGTCTATATAGTCTGTTAAAGTAGGATCACTTCTTTGCAGGTTTTCAATGATTTGCAATACAGTGATCTGAGCATCAACTGAAATACCTTCTTTTGCTTCCAGTTCAAGTATATTAGCCTTGATGCTTTCAAATCCCAGCTTTTTACAGGCTCTATAACGTCTTTCTCCGCAGATTAAACGATAGCGATCATTTCCTTTCTTGCATACAGTAATTGGAGAGAGCAGACCATTTTCTCTGATAGACTCTGTAAGTTCTGAGAGTTCTGTTTCATCGAAATACTTTCTGACCTGCTCAAAAACATCAATGCTTGCTAAAGGGATTTCCACGCTTTGGGCTTTTGATGATTGGGGGGAGATAGCACAAATCTTGTCTATTGCCTCATTGATATTCTGTTTTTTGCTGTCTTCTTCATCGTTTAAAAGTTGTCTTGCCAGAGGATCATTATTAAAAAATTCTGACACATCAAAATCATCAACGTTTGACATTTTTTATACTCCTTACTTTTTAGCGCTGTGAGCTTTGATATAGTCAATTACTCTTTGCTTTTCTTTTGGTGTGCCTGTAAAGGTACCATTCTTTAAAGCTAGAGCCTGCTTAATGTAAATGCGAGCTAACATTTCTTCAAAGACATTCTGCATTTCTTTATAAGCTTTTGCGCCTCCTGGCACCTTATTCAAGGGAATGTTTCTAGCAAGAGAAGTGTCAATCGCAGAACTCTGATGAATAGTTGAAGAGAAGATCTCGTTACCTAATTTTTCACGAAGAATTTCTTCTGCTCTTACATGCTCTCGAGAGTATTGATCCATCTTGTTAATAACAACACCCAAGAGATTTTGAGTACGTGAAATAGAGTTAATGATTTTGTACTCACCTGATGCAGCAACAAGGTTTGCTGCTACTGTTTGTGGTACCACAAAGTAATCAACATCAGTAAGAATAGAAATCACATAAGTTGTTACAGTAGGGGGTAAGTCAAAGAATACAAAGTCATAGTCACCTATGAGTTTGTTAATAGAAGACAAAAACCTAGCGCAGTTTTCAGTATTTGACATCATAACGCCAGCCTGAAAGTTATTAGGCAGCATATAGATAAGATCAATACCATGAGATGAAGTTAAGATCTCATCTCCGTCTGGTTTGCCTTCAAATAGAGATTTTGTAGAAATGCCTTTAATGTCTACGCAAGGTTCACCAAACCATTGTAATTTGCCATCTACAAGCTTCTTGGTCCACTTGTGGGTTAAGACATCAGTTAGGCTTCCCTGAGGATCTGTATCGACACAGAGAACTTTAAAGCCCTTCTGTGTCAGATAGGTCGCAGCATTGTATGTTAGCGTTGTTTTGGCGACACCGCCCTTGTGGCTTCTGAAAGTGATTTTAATAGCCATGTTACTTCCTTGTTCATTAGATCTCGCCTCCTCCTAATGACTGCCACACTGAGTCTTTTTCAGTTTCAGAGATCACTTTTGGAGGTTGGTTCTTGTTAGTTAAAATTGTAAAACCGTTTTCGTTTTCCAGTTGGTCCGGACTTGGCTGTTTATTAGCAGCAGCTTGATGAGCAACAGTTTGGTGATTGTTGCTGTTTACAACAATAGTTTTTTCGTTTTCCAAAACTTTAAGTTCTGCGATTTTTCTAACGATTAAACGACTTAACCCTGCGTAGAATTTGCCTAAAATTCTCTTATGAGAATTGATACTGCGCTGGATACCACCAATGGTATAGATAGTTGCACTGTTGATGTCATTTTCGTATCTTGTAACCTTACGCTCAAGCTGTTTATCAGTAAGAACTGGAGATAAATTAAAATCGTCAAAAGCAGACAATGGGCTGTTAATAATCACCTTGGCAGCACGCTTAAAAGCAGTGTGTTGCATCATTAAGAGGTAGTTTCTTGCCCAAAATGGGGTTAAAGCAATATCACCTTTAGCAAAAGAATAACCTTCGACTTCATAAGACTTGTTACCTTCTGAATATGTAATAGTACATTTTACGTTCTCAGGAACAGCTCTTTCTGCTGTATCCCAATACATATCAGATGAGTCAGTGCTGTTTAGATCCTGATCAGGATCGACAGGCAGATATACCTTTGTTTCCTTAGATGCGATCTCATATTTGATCTTTACAGACTGAGCTGACTGCATTAAAAGGTGTTCCATACCTGCTAGTAACACGAATGGTTTGATTAAATTGTTATCTTTATCAAATACAGGCTTCACGTAAGCGACATCAAATGGAGAAAAGTGGAGCTCATAGCATGATAAAGCGTAATTAACTACACTCTGAGATGTAAATGCCTGACGTTCTTCAGAAGTAAGGTCTTTTGCATCAGAGAATACGCTGATTAACAGCTTCTTATAAAACTCTAATATGCTTTGGCTGATTGAGCTGATTGAGTTTTGAGCTATGATCTCAGAAATTACAACAGCTGATTTTGGATTTAATTCAATTCTATAAGGATAGGCATCAGGATTGTTAAATAAAGAACCAATTTCTGAGGCGTTTTTTTCATCAATACCCTGCTCTAATAGCCAGTTTTTGCAGGCAGCTCTTTTCTTATTCGGTTCATCATTCTCTTGAACTCTATTTGAATTAAGCTCAATTGTACCTGCTTTTTCCATCTGTTCAATCTCGGCTAAAGACTCTTCAGGGGTCTGCATAGGTCTAACATTATCTTGTAAAACTTTAGAAGTGGTATTCATAATTAGCCCCTCATGTTCGTAAAATTGAATTTATTATATCAATTTTATTGATATATGTCAATTTAATTGATATGTTAACCATCTGAAGAGCTCCACTTCATATTCAGAATAATTTAAGATTTTATATCGCATAAAACGATACTTTATCATTCATCATAGCATATTTTGTTTTTCAAAAACTCAATCCTTGCCGAAGTGATGGCACATTTCTTAATTTTGCCCCTTAACTTAAAGGTCAAAAATTCTGCTCTGCTCATAATAAAGTCATTCTTATTTTTTTTAATCAAGGAAGATGTACTTTTATGACACAGAACGAACAAGACCAAAAATCAGCTGCTAATGCTGGTGCAGTAAAGAAACCTCGCAGAAAGAAAGTAGAAATTGATGCACAGAACGCATTAAAGCATATTGAGCAGGTTGCTAAGCGAGAACCTGTAAGAGAACCTGTAAAGAAAGCTCCTGAAACAACTACAGAACAAAACACTGAAAAGGTTCAAAAGCCTGTACAAAAAAGTGTCTCTGTAAAGTCTCAAGTTGAAAAAGAAGTTACTCAAGTAAAAACAGCTCCAGCTTCTGCTAAGGTTGAACAGGTAAAACAATCTTCCATTCTGTCAGATGAGCCTAAGTCTTCTGAGCAGATCAGGACTACCGCTGTAGAAAACGAGACGACTCAAGTAAAGTCTCAACCAAAAAAAGGCAGGCCTGCAAAGGCAAAAGTTGTCCAATCTGAACATACAGATGTATTTAAACAGGCTCAGCAAGACGCAGAAGAGACTTCTGCACCTGAAAATGAAGAGACAGCAGAGAAAAAGCTCGAAGAAATGACAGCTGAAGAGTTAAAGAAGAAGGCTGAAGAAGAAATTAAAGAAAAGAGAGTGCTTGCAGCTCAAGAACGTCCTTCAGGTAAATTCAAAATCAGATTTCGTAAAAAGGACAAGAAAGAAAAAGGGTTCGGTAAATTTAAGAAACCAAAGGATGGATTAACTTCAAAACGAGCTCTTAATTTTAAGCAGTATCAGGACAAGCTAAAAGAAGAAATTTTAACTTCTGCTAAGTGGCTCGCTAATAAAGAGAATTTAAAGAAAGTTCTAACTAACAAGCAAAACATTGCCATAGGTCTGTCAGTTATTGCTCTTGTTATTTCTGTATCTTCATTCATCAATGCAAGAAATACATCTCCTATTGATAAGAACAATCCTTTTGTAAAATTAAATGAAATTTCTAATAAGCAGTTAGGTGTAACCGCAGGTTCTATTGGCGAATCTAATGTAAGTGGCTCTGATAACAATTTAAGCCTCGATCCTTCACGTCAGGCTCCAAAGGGTATTACTTTTAATTCAGAAAAAGATTTCAAAGATGCTGTTAATCAAGCTTTAAATGACATCAAGAATGATCAGGTAAAAGAACAGTTAGCTGCTCGTTTTAAGAAATATTCAAATGCTCCTGAAAAGGCAGTAAACAACGAGAAGGTATACGGTAATCCTAATGCACGTTTCAAGATCTACGAATACTCTGATGTTGAGTGTCCTTATTGTAAGAACTTCTTCCCTACTCCAAAGGAAGTTTCTGACTTATCAAATGGACAGGTTTCTGTAACTTGGAAAAACTTCCCTCTAGGCTTCCATGATCCTAAAGCAACTCAAGAAGCTGTAGCTGTTGAATGTGCTTTCAAGTTAAAGGGAAATAGAGCTGCTTGGGTAGCCTTAGACCGTTTATTTGAAACTACAAGATCAAATGGTCAGGCTTCATTTGTGCTTGATAACTTTGCAACTGAAATGGGACTTGATACAGCTCAGTATCTAAACTGTATTGCTGATCCTGCTACCATTAAAGCAGTTCAAAAGGATAAAGATCAGGCAGCAGCCGAAGGTGTTGGCTCAACTCCTACTACCATCATTGTTGATACTCTAACAGGACAGAAAGAAAGATTATCAGGTGCTGTAGGTCCAGATGTCTTAATGAATACCATTGAGGCAATGAACAGTAACTCAACAAAGCTAAAGCCAATTCAAACCAAACCAGCTCCTAAACCAAACAAGAATGGTAAATAGAGTTGAAAAGTTTTAACGTTATTTCAATGGCACTGCTAGGCAGTGCCTTTCTTGCTTATAGCTCAAGTGTTTTAGCAGAAGACTCTTCTTACGGGTATTCCGACAGTGATCCTGTTTATGGCAATTCTACTTATGGTTTCGGTACAGAAAAACAAGGTGGTATTGATGACGCAGATAAAGAATTGGAAGAGAAAATAGATAGAGTTGCAAGAGCTCAAAACTATAAAGAGAAAAAATTGCTTGAGATGCAAGAAAAACTCAATCATAAAAAGTTCTCTACTTATGCAGGTCAACAGCTAATAGGCCAAAAGTATATAGAACAAGAAAAAAAAGCTGGTCGTTACAACGAAGAAACTCGTAAGAAGGCTGAAAAACTACTAAAGGTTACACAAGAAAGAATTAAAGAAAACCAAAAGGCTAGTGAAGCTGCAAGAGCTGCTATTCAGGATTATAAAGATCATGAAGAAGAACATTTGCAGGAATACAAAGATAACATCAGACAAACTCTTGATATTGATCATAAAGATAGTACTCAGGAAGATCAAAGCTTTTTCTACGGAGAATAACCATGAATAAACTTAAATTATCGACTCTCGCATTGATGTTTTGCTCATCAATATGTTTTACTCAAAGCTCAATTGCAGAAAACGTAAGTGAACAGCTACAGGAGTTTAACAGCGCTGAAGATATAAATGAACTTGCCGAAGGAGGACTGGTACTTCCTAACCAGCCTTTAGCTCTGTCAGATGAACAGCGAGCTGCAATTCGTTCATTAGTTCAGGCTCAGGTTAACGCTTATGCCAAATCAGGCATGAACATGAAAAGCTATGAGCGTGACACTTTAAATTCACTGCTTTTTAACTATGGTCTTCAGGTGCTTGATAATAACCAAGTAGTAATTCTTGATGTTTATGTTCCTGATCAGGTATATGACAGACCAATGCTTACTCCTGAAATTCCAATGCCTGAAGGTTCACAGGTAATTACAGCAGATAATTTAAAAGAACTTAAAGAAGAAGCTAAAGAGATTGCACGTAAAGAAAAAGAAGAACAGACAGATCACAGTTCTAATTCTTTGAAGAATAGTGTTAACTCGACTTTAGGTACACAGTCACAGGTAAACATTGATTATGGCTCTGAGCTTCAATAAAAAATTTTATATTGGTGCTACTGTTATAGCTACAGCTGTAGTTGTAACATCTGCTTATTATTTCAGTTCAGGTACGTTTAGCTCTGTAGGAAGTAAACTTACACAAAGCTATACACCGGTTGTACAAAAAGAAAATAAAGATGCGGCTCAACACAAGACAAATCAGGCAAATAACACCAGTAAAGGTGTACCTATATTTTCTGAGTACTACAGCAGAGTGAATTACGAAAAAAGAAAAGCAGCTGCTGAAGATCTTGAAAAGTTTCTGCAACATGCAAAGTTCAAAGATGATAACCTTGCTGTACTCAATCGTAAGTTAATTCAGATTGGCATTGAAGTTCAAAAGGACGGTTCAGTGATTGTTCTGCCAGATGAACGATGGAAACTTCTGTATAGCACATTAAAACCTTCTGAAATTGTAAGGATTAGAAAAGATATGCCTTACATAAAAGAAGGAACGGAGGATGCTGATTTATACACAGGAAAGGTAGTAAGGCTAAGTCCAAGAAGAGCTCCTACCATTGAAATAAAAACAAAGTCCTCAGAAGTTACTCAGAACTCTCAAGAAGAAGAGGAAGAAGAGTATTATGATGAGGAATTACCTGAACCTAAAAACGCCTATCAGGACAGGGTAAACCGTAGAGAAATAGCTGTAAAAAACTATCTTTATTCCACTTTTTCAAAAGCTATTAACCATAAACGTCATGATCTACGTAGAACTGTCGTTAACAGCTATATTGATGATACCTTCCAGCACTACAAGCGTAAAGCTCAAGAAAAGTAGTACTTAACCTTTTCTTTTCTCCAAAATAATTAAAGTCCCTTAAGGGTTTACTCCTAAGGGACTTTCGTAATCTCTTTTAACAAATTGGAATAGAACGGAATTTTCTACACTGCAATTTTAATCCTTTAATCGTTTCTTGCGATACTCTAAATTTAATTTTTTTTCATCATACTGTTTTAATACTGAGTCTACATACCTGTCGTATTTTTGCTGAATCTCTTTATTTTCATCTGACATTACTGCTTTTCCTTTCAAAAGAGTTTTGAGCATAGAATTTTCTCTGTAGAGATACTCTAAATCTCGATTTAACTCTATGTTACGATTAAAGCAGTAATAGATAGTCATCAGCACAATGATAGCTAAGGAGCAGACGCAGAAAACAGTTACAGGATTAAATTTTTTCTTAACTATTTTTGCTGTTACTTCAGCTTTCTTATGCTCTTTATTCAAGTTTCCGTCACGGTGACGGGATTCAATATTTTGCTTCTCGTCACTCATATTTTCAGACATATTGTTACTCATTAGTTAACTAACATGAACAGTTCTGTAGGAGTAGTTTTTTTGCCATTTATGGTTAATTTTATTGCATCAGGATTATTAACCATTGGTTGTGACATGTTTACTTTGTCAGTATCAACTGAATAGGTAATATCACTTTCCAGTCCACTCTTAGTGGTATTAAACATCTTACCGGCATACATCTTCTGCACTACAGGTATTTGTCCCCAGATTGGTCCCTGCATCAGGACGTGGTATCTACCTGACTTTGTGCCTTTTTCGCCTTCAATGTAACGATCACCTTCTCCCTGAAGATTAAAGCGGTTAACCATAGCGCCCTGATCAATAAACAGGTTTACATAAAGTTTCTCTTTAGTGCCATCGCCGATTACGGAACGGTTAATATCTACAGCTTTTAGCTTCATGAAGTTTCCAAACATTGCCATAGAGAACTTTTCCGTAGACAAAGAGAAATAGTCAGGCGCTTTTAAGTTGAAGTTCTTATCTACAACTCGATTCAGTGTTGTAGTTGCGTTTAAGTCCTCGATAGCAAGAAATTCTTTGCTTTCTTTTGGCTGGTAAGGAAGTTTCTGAGAGCAGTTAAACTTGGAAGCTTTGGTATTTACAAGTACACTGTTGCCTTCATCCTGTGACAGTTTGACTTCAGCGTTTTCAAAGGTACATTTATTCTGGTCAAAACCAAAGAGTGAAATATTCATCTCTGCTTTTTCGTTTTTCTTTGAATTGATCAAGAACTCTGCTTTATTTACAACTGTAGATAGCTGTGCACTGTCTACCTTAAATGATTTGAAGTATTTTTTGCTTTCAGGATCTACAGGAGACAAATTTGTTCTTGTATATGCAGGCAACAGCAAGGTGTCTGTTTTGAACTTAAACTCAATTGGTTCAACAGTTGTTCCTTCAAATCTTACCTGTGGGGCTACAGAAACGGTTAATTCACCTTCTTTGGTCAATAATGAAGTCTTATCAGTTTTGTATTTAACACTGACGCCTTTAGTATCTATCTTGGACAAGATCTTGTTTATGTTACTTTCAAATAGGCTGTGAGTTAAATACAGACTGATACCAGACGCAGCTAAAATCACTGCCAGTGAAAGAGTGCCCAGAATAAATCTTTTTTTCATATTATCTCCCTTGTGTTTTTTATAAATTTTAAAGATCTAAAAGTGGAGACTTGTGCCAATACAAGGGCACTTTTTGAAGATTGCCCCTGTCTGTCTTTATCTTAAATTTGCATTTAAAACAAAATATAAAAACAAAAAAAATTACCTTATATAGAAATGCAAAAATGACTCTATTCGATCCAAGACTGAAGAAAAGAAATTACAAAGAAATCAATACAGTTCAAGAGCTGTATGCTATGCTTTTTGAACCTCACTATAAAAGAGCTTCAAAACTTGAAAATAATGATTGCTATTCCACTCTTATTGATAACTTTCTTGAGATGAAGCTTCATGTAAGAAAAGTCTCTTACGGCTCTAATGAATTACCTGATATTACCGAAAACTCTCGATACGTCTTTATTGACTACATCGAGTTCGATAACAACTCTAAAATCATTCGCATTGACTGGATCTGCGACAATGAGATTGAAGCTGTAACCCCAAAACAGTTGCTTTCTAAATACCAATTAGAAGTTAAAAAGGACTTTTGGATCCCTTTTGGATTTTACAAAGGCTCTTGCATAACCAACTTCTTACGACTTATCGGTTTTTATAAATAACAGGAAAGCCAATGTTCAGTATATTTAAAAAGAAAAAAGATACGCCTGAAGAAATTGCCTCAGCAATTAACAGCGAAAAAAAGAAATATATCTCAGAGAACACCAAAGCATTAGCAACACAGAAAGGCTTTGCTGTTTACCGTGGCGAAGATCTTCTAAAAATGGATCAGATAAAACCACTCGTTGAGCAGTTAAAAAATGCTTTTGGTGGTGATGTAGATACATTCAACAAACATATTTATCCTTCAATGCGAGTCTTGGCAGCTTACTGTCAGTTTTTGCCAGCATCCGAGAACCGTCATCACTGCGAGTACTTAGGGTTACTTACCCATTCTTTGCAGGCAGCGATTGTTGCCATGAATTATCTAAGAAACTGTAATGTAAACTTTGGCATTTCTCCTGATCACCGTAACGAACACACTCTAGCTTATAAAATTGCCTGCACTCTGGCAGCTCTGCTGCACGATGTTGGCAAAATCAATGATTGGAATATTGTTACTCGAGTTCACAAGTCTTCAGGCATGACTGTAGAATGTTCTTACAATTTCATTCGTTCTATTCCTGAGTTTCTCGCTAAATCACACAATATTGATTTAAAAGACGTCTATGGTTCTCCTTTTAACGAAGAGTTAAACCTCTATGTTCCAAAATATGAAATATTAAATGCTCGTCCAGGAAGATCTAACAAACACGAGATCATTGGCAACAACAAGCAAGGTTTATTCGTGTCTTCCAATACTGAAGAACTCATAGCTGATGCAAGCTACGAGCTGTATGAGGATTTTCATTTCTATATGTATGCAAACCTTATAGACAAGATGTCTATTACCTCTTTAATGCAGCAGGTAGTTCAGGTTGCAGACACTGAGTCAGCTCGCTTCTGGGCAGAAACCCATAAAGGATTAAATACTAACAGAAAGACTTCTGAGTTCTCTTCCTTCTCAGTGAATACTCCAGCACCAGTAATCAATATCACTGTAGATAAGTCACCTACCGTAAATGATGTAAAAGCTCAGACTAATACTCAAGGAATAAGCAATGTTTCTAATAACACTTCTTATGCTGATCAAGATGTACCGGAGACGACATCAGCAGTTTCCGCAGCAGACGCCGAGCCGGAAACAGTATCTCAAGCATCTGTCTTTGATACAGCAGAAGACCAGACAGTTTATGGAGAAGAAGAAATATCATCAGCAGCAGGTCAAGATGAGGTTGCAGAGGCTGATGAAGTACAGGAAGAGCAAGAAGGAGAACAGCTGACATCTACTTCTACTGACTTCTATGATATGTTTGGTTCAACTCAAATAGGAAGTTCTCTGTTCAATGATGAATTAACTCAGAATACATCCACTGAAGCTGAACAACCCCCTGAACCTACACCAGCGCCAGCACCTGTCAACAAAGCTGCTATACCGGTTATTCACGGACCTCAGTATTCAAATTTAAAAGAATTATCTGAATCACCTGATTTTCTGTCAGACTTAAATCAAAACGAGATTGATGATGATCATAAAAAAGCAGTGCGTATCGCTTTTATTAAATCTCTAACACAGTTTTTGACTGATCCTACATCGACTATGTGTCTAATCAATCAGGATAAGCCTGATGCCTATCTCTTTACTCAAGGCGTCCAGTTAAAGGGGAACTCTAAGCGTAAAATTTTCTGCTTCATGAGGTTTGATGAAGCATCACGTGGCTTCTGGCACGAGCTGTTTTCTAAAACCATCCAGAGCAGTGGCATTGAAATTTTTAAGACTCTGATATGTTCTAATCAGGAATACCTGTACAAGGCTCTACTCATTCTAAAACTCTACGATTTAGTTTCTATTTCAGATACACATCAGGCTATCTATAGAATTTGCCCTGAGGCTTTCTGGACAGAAAAACATGCTACATTGCATTACTTCGATGCGGTATTGCTTTCTCACTACAAAGTTGCTTTCCCGGATGACTCTACCCTGTCAGACTGCTTAAGTAACTTTCAGAACAGCAGGATCCTCTTTGAGGATGTTGATACTCTTCCTTTTTTGAAAGATCTATCTGTCTTTTCAGCTACCGGTATTAAGACGGCTGCGATTACCCGTGAATATCAGATCACCGGTAAAGTATCAACCAATGTTGCCAAGACTGAAGGTCAGACAACTGAGGTAACAGCCTCTCTCAGTGATGAAACTCTGCTCAACAGTGATCCTGATGATTTGGCTTACTGCGGCATGCTGTCCCCTGCTTTTGACAAGCACGTTAAAGACAAGGCTCAAACTTTTGCCTCAAAGAATTTTATTGATGCTAACAGGCATGCATCTACCATCAACGATAATGCTACTATTATCAAGAAAGTGGAAGAGGAAGAAGATCTTAGATATGAAGTTAACAAGCGTATTCTAAATAACTGCAACTATTTCAAAGCTGATCGTGATGAAGAAAAACAAATTGAAAGACTGAAGAACCAGCAGCTTTTCTTCTACTTCTCTGAAGATGAAATCAAGAAACTGAGAGATTTAAGTGAGTCTGACAAAGCTATAGAATTAAAAAAAACCAAAACTCAAATTGTCGACAAGTTAAAAAACAAGGACTTTGAAAAAGAGTTGTTTAAAGAGATTAGAAAAGCTCTCATAATGCGTTCAAGCTACATCAACTTTAAAGAAATTGCTGATGGTAATTACTACGCATCCTTCGTCTGGAACGCACGTAATCAGAAGAAGACAGGCGGGTTTGGTGCCAAGTTCTTTAATGAAATTCTCTTTAACGGTCTTGTCCCCTTGTGTCTTAACGGTGACCGTTCAAAGATTAAGGATGAACTTGAGTTTTTCGGCTGTACTATTCTTGACCCTTTAATCACCAAATTTATGATCTTGTCAGGTATTGATAAATCCTTCCGTGTTGAGATCAAGAACTGGACTAATCCTAACAAGACGGCAAAAGACATGCTACGCTACTTTGAACATCTGGTAATTCAGTGTCCATCCTCGCAATCGGTTTATGGATTCCCTGTAACCGGCAACGCTATTACAGGTCTACATATCAGTTATGAAGCTTTAAAGGCTTGCGTAGTTGAGCTTGACTGCCCAGCTTATGAGTCTCAGCGCAGCAAGTTGCTTAACCTTAAAAATCAGGCTAATCCACCTTACTGTTGGAAAAACAAAGACATGCTGACCATTTCTTTCTTTAAGAAAGAAGATCTTGAACAGAATATTTTCTCATTACAGAAGAAAAAGGAATAAATGAAAACACTTAAAACTCTACCTTTAGTACTTGGAACCGTTTTACTTCTTTCTACTTTTTATGCTCAGGCTCGTGAGTATAAGCCGGGCGTAGATTATGAAATAAAGGAAACTAAATTAACCGAAAAACCAGAGATTAGAGAGTTTTTCTCCTTTTTCTGTCCTCACTGCTATGAAGTTGAACAGATGTTTACTCCGTTGAATAAAGAATTTGTAAATAAAGCTGAGGTTGTATATAACCCAGTATGGCAGATTGGCGGAGAACTTGGTAAACGCACACAGTCAGCTTACGCTGTAGCCAAAAAACTAGGAAAAGAAAACGAGATAAGAGCTCTGCTCTTTAAGAGAATAAAACAAACCGAAGGCCATCTTCAGGCAAACGATGATTTTGCTTATATTTTTGGCATCGTTGGTGTTAATGCCAAGTCATATCGTGATGAACTAAAAACAGCTGAAGTTAAAACTCTTATTTCCAATTACAATCAGAAGATTGCAGACTATGGCTTAAACTCAGTGCCTCAAATCATTGTTAACGGTAAATACCTGATCAATTTATCTAACGTTCAGGATCAAAATGATTATAAAAATTTGGTAAGCTACTTATTATCAAAGGATCGTATAAACTAAGGAATAACACTCATGGCAAGTCCTGCTGTTAAGTGGGTTGGTGGTAAAAGACAGCTTCTGTCAGTGTTAAAAGAAAAAATAACTGTACCATTTAACACCTATTACGAGCCTTTCTTTGGAGGAGGTGCTCTGTTTTTTGCTCTCGCACCAGAGAAAGCTGTAATTAACGACATCAACTCAGAACTCATCAATCTGTACAGACAGCTAAAGAGAGCCCCTCAAGCTCTCATTAAAGAGCTGAAACTTGTTCAGGAACACTATAACAGTTTGAAAACTGATGTTCTCCGTACAAATTATTACCTGCAACAAAGAGCAAGATTTAACGAGTTAATAAAAGTTCGTGAGCACTCAAGGGAAGCTGCGGTGCTTTTTATTTTTCTTAATAAAGCAAGTTACAACGGTTTATACCGTGTAAACCAGCAGGGACTGTTCAATGCTCCTTCAGGGCATAAAGAACAGGTTCACTGCTATAACGAAGATAACCTCATTGAAGTATCAAAGCTTTTAAAACACTGTAAGATCTGCAATCAGGATTTTCCCTCTGTCTGCAAAAATGCAGAAAAAGGCGACTTTATCTTCTTTGACAGTCCTTATTTTGATACTTTTACCTCATATCAGAGTCAGGGATTTAAACTTGCAGATCATCAAAGACTAGCTTTTTTATTCAGAAAATTAACAGAAAAAGGAGTCTTCTGTCTTTTAACCAACAGCAATACTGACTATATTCGTGAACTGTACAGTGATTACACTATTTCAACTGTGAACGTAAAGCGTTATATTAACTGTGATGCTTCAGGTCGTGCTGACTGCAAAGAAATCATCATTCAAAACTTCTAGCGGTAAACTTCAGGTAAGAAGATCCGACTCATGTACATAGCCGAGTTTGTAAACTGGTTTAACCACGAGTTTTAGACGCATTAATTGCCCCTTGATCTATAAGATCATATTCGCTTTGTTTTCTATGATTAATCTGAATATCTCAGATTTTTTTATAGAAAACTTATATGATCTTTAAACGCAATCCATACGAATATGAGGACATCTATCGTCCTTTGTACGAGTTCTACATCGTAACTATCTGGTTTTGGACCTGTATTTTACTGGTTCTCTTTGATTTCTTTTCAGGTATTCCCTTCTCTATTACCAAAATTCAGGTAATTGTCTGCATCTGTATGATTTTACTCTACGCAGGACGTGGCAGACGCCTGTACAAAGCACAGACAAAACTACTTGGCTTTAAGCAGGAGTTTATAAAACTTGACAAGTTTGTTGAGTCTACAAGACAGTATGCTAAAAAGTCTGAAATATGGATGGGACGAGGTTTTCTCTGGACACCGATACAGACTCAGCGCTATCACGAAGTCATCAAGCATGAATATGACAAAATCAACGATATGATGACTATTACAGACAGTCTGAAATACAGAATTAAGAGCTTTAAAAAGCCTCTTATTGAATACAGGGAGAACACCACTCCTGAAGGCAACAAGCGTATCGAAAAAGTAGAGAAATCTATGGCTATGTACGTTCTGTACGCTTTAGTTCATCTTCCAGTTTCTATATTCAGATTCATTCATCCAGTACCCTATCGCTCCGGGCGCATGGGACAGTGCTGGATCCACGGCTTGTGTGATGAGGAAGAAACTATCTCTATTCCAATTGAGTTTTTTAAAGGTCATGCCCTAATTTTAGGTACAACCGGTTCAGGTAAAACCCGTATGGCAGAGCTTTTAAATGCGCAGGCTATCATGAGAGGCGAATGTCTTATTATCATTGATCCAAAAGGCGATAAGGAAATGAAAGATAACGCTGAACGAGCATGTAACGCTTACAGAGAGTATTGCTTAAAAAATGGTTTGCCCGATCCTGGCAAACGTTTCTATTCGTTCCATCCTGCTTTTCCTGAGGAGTCTGTCCGATTAAATCTGCTTGCATCTATTGCTCGTGATACGGACGTAGCGGCTCGTATTACCAATCTTACTCCTTCTAAGGATGGAGGCATGGATCCATTCGTGGCGTTCGGCTGGCTGGCTATTAACACTATTGCTCAGGCACAGTTGCTACTAGGTGAAAATCCTTCTTTGGTTTCCATAAAAAAAGATCTTTTAGACGGTATGCAGTCTCTTACAGAAAGAGCAATTGAGAAGTTTTGTACATACTGTGACGAAGTCCATTCTCGTGAAGGTGATAACTGGGGTAACAACTACACTTCAGAGTTCAAGCTTGCATGTGCTCAGGCTAAAAGAAGAGGAAAAGTTGAACTTATAGGTCATAGAGTTATTTTCTCTGTAGGTGCTGATGTCCCTCGTGAAGGAAAAGACGTTATTCAGTGTTGGCTGTTCCAGAAATACGAAAACGAAAAGAACGCTTCAACTATTTCATCACTGGTAAAGCTGTTCCAGCATCCTAAAGATCATTTTGCCAAAATGATTAACAACATGCTACCAATTCTGGAAATGTTATCTACCGGTTCACTTGCTGAACTACTCTCAATCACCAATTCAGGAAACATCTCTGCTGCCAAGTCTGAACAGATTTCAACAATGGATATTATCCAGAATAGAGCTGTGCTATACGTAGGTTTGGACTCTCTGTCAGATGGCGTTGTAGGCGGTGCTATCGGTTCTTTACTGCTGTCAGATTTGACCGCAGCAGCAGGCCGTATCTATAACTTTATGGGAGATTCCTGTCCTCCTATTAACATCTTCGTAGATGAAGCTGCCGAGTGTCTAAATGAGCCTTGTATCCGTCTTTTAAATAAAGGACGTGGTGCTAAATTCAGACTTATTGTAGCCACACAGACAATATCTGACTTTGAATCACGCTTAGGTTCAAAAGCCAAAGCTGAAATGGTTTTAGGTAACATCAACAATAAGATTGCGCTTAGAACTCAAAATGAAGGCTCACAAGAGTATATGAGTAAGTCTTTGCCTGAAACTGTAATTAGAGAACTTACACACTCTCAAGGTCAAAACTCACTTATTACTAATCCATTAGAACACGGTTCAACTCAGTCTGAGCAGATGAAAGAAACTAAAGCAGCTCTGATTGAGCCTCAATTATTTGGACAGCTTCCTAACTGTGAATACATTGCTAACTTTGCTGGAGGAAAAGTTATTAAAGGAAGATTACCTATTATCGGTGAAGATAAATTTAAAGCAAAACCAAAGCCAAAGGTAGAAAAGAAAATTATAAAAACCAACGAAGGCAATCAGAAAAATGATCTTGATCTTAATGATGGATTAAAGGTTGACTAGGAAATAAGGATAATAAGAATGAATTGCATTGTAAAATCTGAAGACCAGAACGTTTTGGATATGATTCAGGATGTAGCTCAAATACGCAGTTGTGCTGCATATCATTCAATTGACCTGTGCGTTACCAAGCTCTCAGTTACAGCAAAGATTTTAACCTCTTTCATTAAGCTGTTTCCATTGAATATCTGTGACGAAACAGGCGAGCCTTTAATTTATAAAGCAATTATCAAAGCTTTTGAAAAATTGCGAGAGTCAATCATCAAACGTTGCAACGGCAGACATCTTTTAAGTTACGTCACAAAACATATAGCAACTGAAGTAGTAAGTCTTTTTTCGTTGAAGATTACTTTTAGACATCAAGCTTGGACTTTAAAAAAGGCTGTTTATGACAGCTACATTCCAGAGCAGGAGCTGTTTGCCAACAACTTCAAAGTAGTATGTCTCAGCATGCCTGCTAAAGCACGAGCCAAACTGGTTAACGATCTGTCTAAAAAGGTACTCACTAACTGTATTGATATTTCAGTTTCTGAGGATAAAAAGAAATATCTAGTAGCCAAGAGTATTGAACATGATTTCTACTCTGACTGCATCGTTGTACATGGAGCTCAGTGATGGCAGCAGATCATAAGACTAACCTCATTAAATACACCATTATTGCCGTGTGTGTAGTCTTGGTTGCTATTATTGGATTTTCTACTCCAAAGTTTGCCTTTAATGTGATTGCAAGAGAGGGAGTAAAAATTGAAAATGCCTTTGGCACTCATACGTTAAACCTGCTCGACAGTCGCACCATGAAACTCTATGACGGACTTTTAATTGAGTCAGGAGCCTATACCGCTGTCTGGCACTTGGTTGTACCAACCAAGTCAGAACAGAAACAGTCGTTTTCTGACAAGATCATGAGAGGCGTTTTATTTTGGGCGCAGGACAGAATTAACCTTGCTTTTATTTTGCTGTTTTTACTATTGCACAGAATAGAGTTAATTCTACTGTTAATACCGTCAGCAAGCTTTATCCTTGTAGCTTCAGTGCTCACGGGATTTTTTGTACGTAAGATCAAACAAGGAAACTTCGCTTTCGCATCTCCTACAGTACACCGCTATGCCATTGGAACCTTAACCATATTTTTAACAACTTTGCCGTTTTTGCTTTTAGTGCCTATTGCGCTGTCACCGCATATATACACTTTTACCTTTATCGTGGTATCAATTCTGATTCAGGCTATTATTGCTAATGTCGCTAAGAGAATTTAGTAATTCTGAGATACTGAAAAATAAACGACAAAAATCGATAGTATTGCAATATACAGGCAACAAACAGCATTGTATATGTTATTATTTAAGTATCGTATATTACGATACTTGTGTGTGATGGGGTGGGGTAGAAATACCTCTACCCTTTTTTTTTAACGTATGAGGAGATTATATGCCAGACTATTTAATTTGGCTTATTGCCTGTATAGGCATTTTGGGAATTGAAATGTTATTAAGCACTTTCTATCTTTTAGCTTTCAGTGCAGGAGCACTTGCTGCAAGTATCTGCTCACTCACTGGTTTATCTTTAACAGGACAAATCACAGTAGCAGCTGTAGTAATCATTGCAGGTGTAATGATTGCTTATCATTTCAGAAAGAAATTAAAGAAACTAACACCTAATAACGGTGCCGACAATCTAGATGAAAATCAGGTTGTAACTGTTACTGAAGTTAATAACGATGGTAGTGCCAAAGTAACCTACAGAGGCACCATCTGGACTGCCTTTGCTAATGCAGGTGTTTTAAATCACGGTACTTATAAGATCGATCGTGTTGAAGGTACTAGACTAATTTTGAAAAACAATATTTAAAGGAGACTTAATATCATGGAGCAGATTTTGATAAATTTTTCAGGTGGCTTGGTAGTAGCCTTTGTGTTACTGGTTGTTGCTGTAATTTTTGCAGTAAATTCTGTTAAAGTTGTACCTCAGCAGACAGCCTTTGTAGTTGAAAGACTTGGTAAATTTCATAAGGTTTTAAATCCTGGCCTGAGCTTTATCATTCCTTTTATTGATAAAGTTGCCTACAGACAGGTTCTAAAGGAGATTCCTTACGATACCCCAAGTCAGGTATGCATCACCAAAGATAACACTCAGCTGTCAGTTGATGGTATCGTTTATTTCCAAGTTACCGATCCAAAGCTTGCAAGTTACGGCACTTCAAACTTCGTCTATGCAGTGTCACAGTTGGCACAGACATCTCTTCGTTCAGTTATCGGTAAAATGTCTTTAGACGAGACTTTTGAAGAAAGAGATTTAATCAACAAACAGGTGGTTTCAGCTATTGATGAAGCTGCTTTAAACTGGGGTGTAAAAGTTCTTCGTTATGAAATCAAAGATCTAACTCCTCCTAGTGAAATTCTTGAAGCAATGCAGAGGCAGATCACCGCAGAGCGTGAAAAGAGAGCTGTAATTTTAGAGTCTGAAGGTAAGAAACAGGAGCAAATCAACTTAGCGACCGGTGCTAGAGAAGCTGCTATTGCTAAATCTGAAGGTGAAAAACAGTCTGAAATCAATATCGCTGAAGGTAAGGCTCAGGCTACTATCGCTATTGCCAATGCTAACGCTCAGGCTATTTCTTTAATTGCTAAGGCTTCTCAGGATCAGGGCGGTGACACTGCAATTAACTTAAAGGTTGCAGGTCAGTATATCGAAGCTTTCTCAAATCTTGCTAAGAAGAACAATACTCTGATTATTCCAAACAACCTCTCCGATATTTCAGGAATGGTAGGCTCTGTCATGAAGATTGTTCAGGGTACAAAAAACAATATAGAATAAAATATTTGGCAGTGACCAGTAAGAACTTACACTGCCATTAAATTTCAATTATTAAAAGATAAACAAGGTAAAAACAAATGGAACTATTTAAAAAATTTAAAACACTGGACAAGTCTTTATATCAGCTTTTAATTCAGTTTTTAAGAAGTGATTATTACAGACTGCTGAGTTTTGCACTGTTAATTATACTCATCGTGCAAGTTTTCTTTCTAAATAAAAGTTAACTATGAGTTTTTTTGAAAAATTAAAGAATTTTGACCACGCCGTGTTTATATGTTTTATGGCTTTCATAAAAACAAAATATCCATGGATTTTAATGGCTTTATGGTTAGTTGCTTATGATGTTCATACGTACCTTACAGTAAATAAGTTTGATTCAACTATGCTGTATATGGATTTACCAACGATTTTGCTGCTTCTTCTTCAAGCTTATATTGTGTCAAAAAAATTTAACAAAAAAAATGAAAAGAAATAAAAGATAAGAAAGATAAAAATTGATTTTTAGTACGTAACGAGGAGCCGATGCTCCTCATTTTTTTTTGCCCTTTTCATTGTATATTGTCCGTTTTAATCATTTCTACAATATAACTGCAAACGAATTATTGCTAATTCGTATATCGAAAAATACCAAGTAATTTTCCTCTATCTTCTGATAGAGGATTTTTTTAATCCTATGCTGATTTCATTTTTTATTATTTACTATGTAGCAATGCTCTTTTTTTGCTACGTAGATTATAGAGCTACCAAAAAGCGATATAGAAAGCGGAGCAGTCTGTATTACCTATGCCTGCTATGCTTTTCTTTAACCGCTACAACTCAAATAATGATCTTCATATTCAGTAATAATTGCCCTTAAATAAAAATATAATTACTCTTGGAAAGAGTCATAATAATCCTTGTAAAACACATTAATAGTTAAGTGTTTAAACTTTGTTTATCTTAATCTCTCCGAATCGTTCTCTTCGGAGAGTTTTTTTTACTCCGTCACCGTGACGAAATCAGAGTTTTTCTTTATATATCAATGTATTTCATCTAATAATCAAAACAAAATTTATTGCACTGTCACCTTTCCTTTATTGTGCCTAAAATTCGCCCTCAAAGCTAAGTCTATAAGCCTTTTATTGCTGTTTTAATAGTAGTGTTTAATACCAATTAAGGAAATAAAAAATGGCAGAAGTAAATAACACTGCTCAGACCAAGAAAGGATCTAAACAGCCTTCAGCTTTTGAAGAGATCCGCTCTACAGTCAAAGCAATCCAAACAGGAGACTTCAGAACTTCATCTAATCGTGAAAGAGCGATGGAGCGTTCTGAAAGCAGACGTAAAAAAGCCGAGCAAAGAGAAAAAGCTAAGCTTGAACGTATTCAATCCATTCCAACTGAAATTGATGCTAAAGATCCTTCACTCTTGAGTAATCAGGTAAAGCATGCACGCACATACTGGAACTACAGTATTGTGCTTGGTAATCAGTTCATACGTAATGCAACTACTCTAGCAATGGAGCATTTAGACGACATCTATAATTTCTTGGATTACAATGTCCCTGCTCTTATCAAGAACAAGGCCAAGATCAGAGCTGTACAAGTTCAGTTAGGTTCAAGACTTAAAGATCTTCGTGAATATAAAGATCAGCAGAAAGACTCTGTATATGCTCTCTTTAAGACTTATGGTTTAAAGCTTCAGGATCTACTTGCAGATGAGAATCTGCAACGTATTACACCACCAATGCAAGTTAAGTTCACAATCAGTTCTCCTCACTCTATTGAGTTATTAAAACTGTGCGCCGAGATTGATAACATTCTTACGATGGAAGATTACCTAGTAATGTTCGGCTACATGCAGTCAGGTGTTCAAATTCGAGATGCCAGAGCTTTGTCTAATGCCATTCAGAATTACTCAAGAGCAGTATCTGCAACTTATGAAGGTTTCAATAAGAAACTTGTAGAAGTAGGTCTTCGTAGAACCCGTGCCCAGCGCCGTGACATTGCATTAGAAAATGAAATTCATGACGCTGCATCTCGTGATGATAATTCTACAGACGACAAGACTGTTGAGTCTCAGAGTACTCAGGATACACCAGCACAAATTCAGAAATCATCCCCAAGAGCAAATAATCAGCCAAGGAGAGCTAATAGACAGTCTCAGGCTACACATAATCAGGGACAGCGCAAACAGGCTTCTGTAGAGCAATCTGGCGCATCTGAGAAGACAGTTGCTAAAGCAGCACCCGCTCCACAAACAGAACAGCCTGCTGATGAACCTCAGCCAACTCAACGCAGAAGATCTCCTTCCAAGCCAAGAGCAACTACTTCTACCAGAAGAAAAGATCCTGCGCAGAAAACAGAATAACAATACAAATGCTCCAAAAATAAAAACAAAGTAAGTACGCCGTTTTACTCCACTTCAATGTGGAGTTTTTTTTACTCCGTCACCGTGACGGTAACCGTAAAGAATTGCATGTCGAAGCCATTTTAAGAGGTTTTTATGAATAAAAAATTGAAGATATTTTTAATCGTAACAGGTGTTGTTACCACATGTTTTTCTAACAGTGTTTTGGCTCAAATTACACAAATACCAGAAAATATGGAAGGCAGAACTTTCAAAGAAGCCAAGCGTCAGATGCATAACATCTTTGAAAAGCTGTATCATCCGCAGACACTGTACTGTGGATGTGATATTACCTTTAACAGGTTCTGGTATTTTCCAAACTTACAAAGCTGTGGCTATCAAATCAGAAGTGATAAAAATAAAAAGAGAGCTCAACGCATAGAGGCAGAACATATAATGTCAGCTTGGGAATTTGGGCACAACTTGCAGTGCTGGGGCAATCGTGGTGGACGTTTTAACTGTGAACTCAATGATGAACTTTTCAGAGTAATGGAGTCCGATCTTCATAATCTGTATCCTGCTGTAGGCGAGATTAACGGTGACAGAAGTAACTACCTGTTCTCAGACTCAATCAGAGCACCTTCTCCTTATGGAGAATGTAATATGAGTATTGACAGAAAGCGTCAGAGAGTAACTCCACCAGAAAGGGCTCGTGGCGTCATTGCTCGTGCTTATCTTTATATGTCTGAAAGATACGGGATAGAGTTAGATGCTGAACACAGGAATTTATTTAATCAATGGAACAAAAAGTACAAGCCTGATGAGAATGAGTGTGAACGCAATATTATAATTGGACAGGTACAGGGTAATCTTAATCACTTTGTAACTGAAAAATGCAGATGATTGTAGAGATTAAAAAAATCTTTCGTCACCGTGACGAAGATTAGAATTTATTTGTTATTTCAGGTAATTAAATCAAGTTTCAGGATCAAAAAAAAGCCCAGATTTCTCTGGGCATTAACGTTTAATTGCAAAATTATATTTATTGGATCATAGATGATGATGTGTGCTGATTGTTTACATCGTGTTTGTTACCATTCTGATCACGACCACCAATTGGTAAGAAATCATCAACTCCGTTACCAAAATTTGTAATTTCTGAAGGTGACATTCCAGAAATACTTAACAGATTTAACCATTCTGTTAAGTCTATCTTTTCCCAATCCACTTTTTCAATTTCATCTAAAGTAATGCCATTACAGATAGCATGTTTTTCACCAAAGCCAAAGGCGCAAGCTGGGATAGCATAAGGCCATAAATTTGGACAGCCTCTTTGTGCATATCTTACCTGTTTATTCAAAATTCTTGATAAAGGAGAATCAAAACAACAGTAAACTTGTGTCCATTCCAAGCAACCACCTACAAATCCTCCTACGAAGTGTCCCGGATTTTTCATTGAACAATATCTGGAAACATAATCACAGTTTTGAAGATGAATATCATTCTGAAGTTCAAAATCATCGTCATGGCATTTTGTTGCAATATCAACAATCATTTGAACGCCTTTGTAAATTGCATATATCCAACCAATAATAGGGACCACATATTCACAGAAACTACTAAATGCATCCATAGCACCATTTTCTGCTACTGTCTCACCTACTTTTTTTCCAGCTTCCTTTGCACCTTCTTTTACAAATTCACCTCCGGCTCCAGAGCCAAAGGCTGTTGCAACTTCCCTTGCTACGGCTTTATATACTTCTGATAAAATTTCAGAAACAACTTGTTTTACGTACTGGCCTACTGCATTAATGATTAACTGTTCTCCAAAATAAATTGATCCTCTAAAAACATCGCCTGCATAGGGGATCAAGTTGTTTAAACGGTTTACGATAGGATCTGTTAGATTATCGGTAATCTGCTGGAATTTCTGACCTACGCCGGTAAAATTGACTAGCATGCTCCAACCAACACTCCAAAGGCCATTTGTTATCATTTCAGTAGGCTTTATGTTTGTATTGTTGTGCCATGCAAGATCAACTTTAACATTTGAAAAGTTACCGCTTTTTACAACATCTTGAACACCTTCTAGTTTAAACATATGAGCTTGATTTTTAATGTACTGTGCGATGTCGGTTGTAGCATTACTTGCATCACAACAATCATTGCCGGCAGCGCCCAAACCTCCATTTGTGTAAAAAATCTTGCACTTTTTCTCTTCACCTTTCCAAATTAAACACTGAACACTTCCTTGTTCATTTAATGGTTTATTAGGATCCAAAGAAGATGTATCTCCCGAGAATGTACAGTCAACGTCGTTGGTTCCTTGCTGTGTCATCTGCATTAATCCCAAAGCTTTAGACCAATCAGAAGAAGAGTCACCTACCATGATATTTACACAATCAGCTCCTGCACAACTAATTGGTCCTGGACATTTGTATGAAGATTCTGTTGTAGGAACATCTTCAGCTTTATCATAACCGCAGTCGTAAATGTTTTTTTGCAGAACACAGTTATTATCAGAGTCATACTTTTCACATGATATTGTTGATTGTGAGCATCCCTGTTTTTGATATTGATAACATGAAGGTAAAGATGTTGCATTACCGTCTTTATCTTTAAATTGTGACGGTTCAACGGTTACTTTTGCTGTTCCGCAGTTAAATGAAAGACCCGCAAAAGAACTGATGTACTCTTTTGAAATTTTTATTCCATTCAAGTATACGTGTGTAGCATTAGCATCATTTGTTGGAATTGATGGTCTGTAGTTGGTACATTCAACGGTACCTTTCAAAGAACCTGAATGAACAGCCTGAGCATACGAAGCACAAGTAGCATCGGTCCACTCATCATACTTAACTACAAGTGATGGATCATATTCTACTTCCATCTGAACATAAGGAATTGCTCCAGTGTAATCCATGAACATGGTCATCACGTTTGATGAACTGCTTTTTACTAAGGCGGTTACATCTTCATAGTGATGGGTAGTGTCTACCATATAGTAGTTTTTTCCCTCAGTATTAGGAGTACAACCTTCGTTAAAGCTAAATAAGGGCTGATCTGTTTTGCTCGAAGATTTAAAACCTAAAGATACATTACCAGTAAATCTAACGGTTTTAAGTGTAGCTTTTCTTACTGCTTTTGAATTGGAAATTGCAATTGTTGTTTCTACATGGTTACTTGCACAACTACCTGAATTTAATTTTTCAGTATTTCTATACTTCTTACCGAAACCAATGCTTACGCAATTTTCTTTATGACCTTCACAGTCATCGTACATATTACCTTCATTTCCGCCACCAGTAGCTCCAACGGTAGTCGCAATAATTGGCAAAAAATCATGTTGTAAGATACATCCATTTTCTGTTGTAGGAGCATCTGTACATTCTTTGTAATCTGCGTGATGTACTGTTTTTTTTGTAGCAATGATTTTTTTATCGAGTTCACAGTCTGCAAAAGGGTTACCGTTTGTTGTCCCGATGACTCCGTCACTCTTTGAAAAAATTGGATCATTAGAATTGATAGGTTTAGACTGCGCTGCAACTTTAGCGATAGTTGAATAGGCCTGAGACTCAATGGTTGCACTGTCCGTTTTCAGATCATCATCCATGTTGTCTTTTTTTTGGTTTGCAAGTACATCAATTCCGTCATCGCTAAGTTTGTATGTTGCTTGCATATTAGTTGTAGATGGTTCAGTCTTTTTCACATAGTACTTATTAGCAGGAACTTTACCTGCTGTTGTCGGAGTCAAATCGTCAGTAATCATTGGGCCATTTTTATTTACAGACTGCTGAACTTTTGAATTTCCGAATATTATGTTTTTTCCAACAACATGAGTATTATTCAGATCATTCATGGTCTGTTTTTGCAGTATATATGCATCTTGTGCACCAAACTCTTGGGGAGTTATAGTATTCTTAGCATAAGCGCTAATGCAGGTAAACATTAACGAAATCTGACCACCTATCAGGACAGTACTTATTGTTTTCTGAAATGGAAATTTCATTTGTTGCTCCAGTTTATTTATATAAAATTTTTTTCAGCTACTTAGAAAGATCGCTTGCGCCCCAGCCTATGCAGCACTCATTCCAGTTCCACAGCAGATAAACAAAATCTTCACCTGTTACAGGTACTTTTCTTGCTGTTCCCCAAACAAGATCTGATTCACCAATTACGTGAGCTGATTTATTTTCTGGAACAGGGTACAACATTGATAGCTTGTACTGTCCTTTAGGCATACGTGGTGTATAACCGCCTTCACAGATATATTCATCTCCGTAGGTGATCATTAAAAAACCTCTTCTGTGAAGAGCCGACAGCATTTTTGCCGCCATCAAAGAAGATGATCTTAAAGCACCTACGCCACCTGAAACGTTACCTGTAAATGGATACATCAGTCCCCATGAGCCGGCACACCAGAATAGTGAATCAATTGGTTTTCTCAAGAAAGTTGAAGATATAGCATCCGGCATGCATGCTACGATACCCACTGGGTTATTAAAGAGCACTACTTCTAAGTTGGTGAAGAAAGCAATAGAGTCATCGTTCCATGTAGGGTCGACTTCAGATAAGAACACTACATCAATATCCATGTAGTGATCTTTTAAACAGCGAGGAGCACTATCCATCATATTTAATATAATCAACAATGGAAAGGCAATGTAATGATAATGCAGAAAAGCATTTTTACCTTCAGAAGTGTCGCCTTCGTCAATAGTATGAATACCTGCTGCAATTCTTGAAAAGCTTAATTTTGTTCCATTCAGTGTAGCAAGGCATCCGGGATGACGCACAAATTCTACAGCTTTAGAAGGCATCCACAAGGAATATTGATAACCTGCGTAAGGAAGACCATCACGATCTTGACATTGACATAGAATTTTCTTTGAACGTTCTTCAGGCATTTCAATATCATCTTCTCTTCCGCCAATAGCTACTTTCATTCCCATAGCAATCATTGGATACATACAAGTCCAGCATGGAGTTGAAATCATTTTTGAACCTAACAGTTGGGTGTTAGGACATTTTGAATTATTTTTATCATTAAGTTGAGGATCTCCTGTACCTGTTCCCATGCCGTTACCGATAGTTGCACCTCCAAGATTAGGATCTTCAACGTTAAAACCTTCCATTCTGCCATTGTCATCAGTGCGGTTTGAATAACTACCATCTTCCATTGGAGCTTTAGAGTTAATTGCATCAGGATCAAACGCCCACACAGGCTCAACACTTGACACAAAGAAACTCAGTAGAACTGCAAGAGTGGTTTTGCGATATTTATTTTTGCTTAGTGTTAACATCAAATTCCTCGACTACAAAATCCTGACCTTTGGCATAAACCACACATGGAGTTTTTTCTAACAGAAATGTCTTCTTAATCTCTGGTACCAATGTAAAAATAGGTTCATCAAAAGTATCAGAGAGCTTACTTAGATTTTCCCATCCCTTATCTCGATTGATACTTGTAATTAAGAACTTGGGAATAGTATTTGGAGCAGACTTATATTTGTTCAGAAACTCTTTATGATGAGTCTTCATGAACTCAAGCTCCTGCTCATTGGTTGGGTCGAAAACAAAGAGAACACGGTCAAATACACGCAGTGCCAGAGGGTTGATCTTGTCACCACGTCTTGCAATTACAAGTTTTTCTCCCGGATGTTTAGGATCGTCAGCTGTAATATCCTGTTGAACGGTCACTGTTGGATCAATGACACGTACACGGTTTTCTGTAGCATGTTCTAGTGTTTCGATCGGGATGTTCTGCCACGTGCGAGCGATAGCCTTTTTGCGTTTTTCTTCCCAGTTAATCTTGGAGGCTCGCTCCTGCATTTCTTCGATTAAATCTCGTTCCTGAATTTCTTCTACAGGACCTTTAATGCCCAAATCTCCACGCTTGCCATCATAGATAGCCTGATAGACGGTCTGAGGGTCGATTAGACCTTCAACACGAGCAAGTTCTTCTGGAGCCTTATTCTCTTTTCCTGATTCAATATCACCAGAACGTTTAGGAGTTTTAGACTTCAAAACCAAGATTGTTGGTACAGATGTAATTTTGTATTGACGGAACCATACAGGATTGATTAGAACAGTAGGTGGAGTTTCTAGTTTTAAATCTACAGCAATCTTCTGGATACGGCGCAGTGTTTCAGGAATACCTTTATCACCTTTTGCCAAACCTCGAATAACCAGCGCTACACGTTCGTTGCCTGCGTGCATCTGGTAAAGCTGTTTGAGGTTTTCTTCACTCATACCAAAAGAGATAAAGATTAGAGTATCAAACTCATCAACGATACCATGATCTTCCTTAGCCTTGTTCATGTTCTCACGAAGTTTTTTACCGTCTTCTACAAGCTTAGCTACCGACTTGTCAGAGAACACAGCCTCAGCACCGTTTGCAGCAACATCAAATGACTTTTCTTTAACTTCTTTGATGTCCTGTACAAGATCCTGATTTTCTTTAAGATAGGTATCCAGTCTGTCTTTAACGTCTTTTGAGAGTTTAAAGTCAGACTTATCGGCTGCATCTAATACTTTGTCAGTATTAACCACATTGTTGGAAAACTGTTTTATGCTTTCAACTACAGTTGAGTAGTTGTCCTGAACTTTTGCATGGTCATCCTGTGCAACCGCACTGTTGCATAGACCTGCACTACAAAATGCGAATAAAATGACCGACAATCTGGCTTTCATCTAAATTTCCCCAATATCTGCTGTCTACTGAGTTGTATGCAGTGCCCAAGCCCCAGTACTTATCAAAGTCAAGAATTTCAGAACGAACAAAATACTCAGGCTCTTTCTTGTACAGTACAGACTGAATAAGTCCCTGTGCTTTTTTCTCCTGATTTACGTAGACGCCACCATCTGCTTTTACAGATGCCTCATCCAGAGGTAGAGCTCTAATATATTTAGCTACGTTCAGTCCATCCTTGCGAGTGAACATGTAACGAGACTTAAAAACAATTAAGTCATCACGAGCAACTCTTCGGTTCCACGTATCCACAATGGCGAAATTCCACGGTATATCAATGCATGAGCCTTTGAACCTTGGCACAGAAAACTCATAACGTGAAGAAAAGACATAGAAGGCAGAGAAAGACAGTAGTACTGTCATTGCAGTTACCAGCACCATTTCTTTGAGTGTGATACTGCTTCCTAAAAATTTAAGTCTAAAGTCTCTGAACATAATGTATTTCTAAAATTCTCACTTCTTTACAGTTTGAATTTTCGCAAAAAGAAATATGCTCTCAGGCTTTATATAGGGCAGGATAATTTAAAGAAAGAGCTGTAAAACAAAGAGTTTATGCGTGGTTTCGGGCTAAATTGAATATCCAGAGCAAGGATTGTGCTCTGGAATAAACTATCATTTTTTATTTTCTTAGATAAAATTTAACTACATTTTAATTTTCTTGTTTTGATTATGTTCTTTTATCACTAAATATAAATAAAGAAGCAACAGCAAAATAATTGGCAGATCTATAAATAGAACGAAATAATCAAATTTTCGTTCAGTAAAAAAACTACAAATATCTGTAAGGATAAAACTTATAGGGAGTAAGATTTCAAAAAACTTCATTCTAAAATTCCTAAATATCCGGAAACTTTTACTTTTTTACTTCGTCTGTGATTTACTTAAATTGTGATTTTTGTTCTTCTTTAATTTCTTCTATAATTTTTTTGATTTGCTTTTTAAGTTTTAATTCCAAATATATAGTGTAGAACAAACCTAAAATGGAAAGTATTGTTGCTACATTAAGGCAATTAAAGAAAAATTTTGGTAGTCCAATATCTCCACAAAATCCACAAAAAAAAACAACCGCACAGCATAGCATAGTAAATGCAAAAACGTAGTTGTGTATTATTAGCAGGTTCATTTCTTTGCGAATTAGAGGCTTAAAACGTCTGTAATATTTGTAATTGACATGAGGGCAATTTTTAACTTTCATAAGAGATTTCCTTGAATGTAAAAAGATACAAGAGTTTTTTTTCTAGTGAAGGTGATGATGTTCTGGCATTTGAGGCATAGGCTCTTGAGTGCCCTGACCGCAGTGTGGCTTATTTGGCACTGGTGCACTCGGAGTTGGGGCTACAGGCTGTGCCATATAAATCGGCTCATGGTTGGAATATTCATTTGCTCTTACAGTCATATCATGCGTGTGACCGAAGATAGTTGCTGGAGTGTTTAAGCCGATTGCAGGATCTAACATGCCTAGTGCCATGGCACCGTGAGATAAAACCAGATATAGACTCAGGAAGACGATTTTAACGCCCAATTTTTTATGTTCTGAGCTCTTTCTGCATACTCGACCTAACTCAAGCAAAGTAATTAAAATTAAAGGCAGAGCTGAAGCTACGAAAAGATAGCTTGATACTGAATCTACCCATCCTAGGAAAGAGTGCTGCTTTATAGCTGGTGTCAGTACATGTACTGCGTACAGTGTGCCCAAGATAAGCATTGCGAAGCCACCAAGCACAGAAGCTAGCTTATTTAAAGTATTTACAACTCTACTGTCTTTTTCTTTGTAGAACTTTAAAATTTCGGTGATTGCGATAGTTTCGGCAATTACCATTGGAATTACCATGTAGTAGATTAGATTATAAGGTGCATTTCCCATCAGAAGATGCATATACTGAGTCATCATGATTTATATATATTTCCTTTTCAATTCAATGAAAACTGACAGATCTTTTATTTGCTATAAAAGCCTGAAAATTTAACCCCTACATAATAAAGAAAGGAGAATTTAATTAGAGAGGAATTGAGGGGCATTAGTCTCTGAGAATAATTTAGTAAGATAAAAAAGTATTAAGACAGATTTAAGTCTCAGAGACTATGCTTGAAGTAATTATACTCTTACAAAAGACATTATCGCATCAGACGATACGTTTTATTAAAATTTATTTCTTAATTTTTGTATTTTATTCATGCAATAAGGAAGAACTAACACACAAATGATTATGTATACAATGTTTATCATCTTAAACAGTTCTCTAAACTCGTCATGACCTGTAAGCACTACAATATCCATAAAGAATATCGCCACAGCACCTACAGCAAAGGCAAATACCAACATTTTTTCATAACGTCCTAGTGAGACATAATGAAAATAATTCATTGATTTTAGTATATTAGAAGGATTAACACCTGTCATTAACTTTGCCTTTTTAAAGTCTGACTTTCTGCGTCTTTTCATACTAAGGTAATAATAACGAGCCAAGTCACCAACAGGCTCTAATCTATCCAGATACTCTGCCAGTATTTTGATGTTTGGCAACATTTCATAGGTAATGACGCCTGTCTTTTTTCCGTTTATAATTTTGTCTTCAATAATAGTTGTTGGGGTAAATTCAGAACTATCAATTGCACCGTCCGGTTTTACAACATGGACAATTTCAGGCAGAAAGAACTCAGTCATCACAACAAGTCTTTCATCTGTAGTTAGACTTCTTATGCCACCATTGCTGTCACACCCTAAAACAATAAAGTCATTGTATATTGTCTTTTGTACAGGTGCATCCTTTTTATACCAGTCCTCTTTTGCATAAAGGTGTCTGTTGCAACACCATGAATTATATTTCTGATTGATGTCGATATAGTGCTGACACAGGATCTTTACCTGTACAACATTACCTTTTAAATCAATAAGTTCATAATCAAGAATATCTATTTCATCCCAATCTAAAATAGTTGCAGCTTGCTTTAAGATGCTTGGAATATCTGGGTCAGAAATGATACGAAGTTTCTCAGGTATTCTGTATAAAGGAATTAGAACAGCATTAAATACTCTTTTCATGAAATAGACCTTATAAATTAAAAAGTCTTTACAGAGTGTAGAGTCCGTAAAGATTTAAGGAGATTAAAGATCGTTTTTTAGTACTCTGTTCTAAGGAGGAAAGATATATAGGAGAACTCATATATCTAAGAACAGAGTATAGTTTTACTAACAGTCTAATTATAGCATGTTTACAGATAATATCGTGTCAGACGCAACATTATAAATAAAAAAAAATCCCGCATATTACTTGTCTTTAGGAGTATTAAAAAAAAAGACAAACAATATGCAGGAGTGAAAATGTTTGAAATATTCAAGTATGACAATTATAAATCAAAATCAGTAAAAAATCACGTCACATACGATACAAAGTACTTGCAAAATTTCTCAGATTAGCTATCTGAGTTTGAGTGGATTTTTTGTGCCCAAATTTTTCCTTAACTGTTAAAAAGAAAGCCCCCAATACAAAGTACTGAGAGCTTTTACACAAGGAAGTTGGATTATAACGTTCTAGTTTTTATTATTAACTGAAATGGTTATTCTTTGTTACAGCCACAGCTAGTCTTCTGTAACTCATCAATCTTCTGACTCAGCTGAGAAATAACCTTTTCGTTATTTTGCTGCATCTTGGCTAGATGATTTACTTTAACAGTCGCTTCTGAAAGATCGCCATTAATAACCATGAAAGCATAGATACCCATTACAACTGCCGCACAGTAGAAGCAGTTGAGGACAACTTCGTTTTTGTTTAGATTTGACAAAAAGTCTTTTATTTTACTCATTTTACTTTCCTTTTTACTTTCCGAGATTTAGGCCATCAAGCTGCTGCATTTTGTCCTGCAAAACGAGCCTCTCAATATCCTTAAACTTGATAAATTTGACACTTGAATTGTCTTTGTCATCAGGTGCAGCAATTACTGCTCTGTCAGTAATAACAACTCCACCCTGTGAAGCCAGATAAGCTGTCACCTGACGCAGTTTTGCATGCATAGCAGTTACATCGGCGTTTTGGTAAGCTGTAATGTCATCGAACTTAGACTCTTCAACGATGTACAACTGCGGTTGAGACACAACCTCGCTGCGCAGTGTGTACACTTCGTAACACAGAAAAAGCAAAAGGACACCTAAGGCGATATTAAGGTATTTAGTGTACATTTCTCTTCTCCTGAGTTTCTACGTTGGTGTTGTCTGTTGAAGTGGTTTGATCCTCTGCCTGCTCATCAGTCCCACTTTCCTGAGGTTCAGGTTCTTCTTCAGAGTATTCATCGTTTTCATACTCAGCATCAGACACCTGCTCAGGGTATTCTTCAGGCTGCTCTGTAATATCTGAAGGAACAGCTTCATCCTCTACGTAAGAGTCGTCATCAGTGTTATCTTCAGATGACTCATAATTCTCTTCTGGTGAGTCATATTCACTTTCTGGCTGATCTTCATCATCCTGATAGTACTCATCTTCACCCGGAGCGTCTTCAGTCTCTACCTGAGCGTTTTTGTTATCTGTAGGATTGTTTTCATCTTCCAGATAAGCTTCATTGTCATTCTGAGACTCGTTCTGGGCGACTGAGTCATTTTCATAGTCCTGAGGTTCATCCTGAAGGTTATATTCATCGGGTAAATACTCGTCTTGAGAATTATCAATTTCATTCTGAGTATTAGTTTCAGGAGTACCTGAACTTGGAACAGCATCTGGGTTGTTCAAGTCGACATCGGACAGTTTTTCAAGAGGATCTAAGCCGGGCTTACGATCTTCATAGATAAGACCGACTTTATGGTCTTCTTTGGTTGAAGATGGGTTTACAACGTTAGAAGCATCTTCAAAGATTAAGCGCTTGGACAGTGGGGACCAGTAAGCGTGTTGATACTTGGCAATTTCGGCATCTGAAATAACATAAGAACGTTCTTTCATGTAAGCTTTGAGTTCTTCATCAGACATCTTCTTGCCAAGTGAAGTAAACTCCTGCTTGTTCAAGTCTTTGTAGTCAATCTTGCCTTCATCGACCAGGATCTGGTTAATAGCGTCTGAATAGGTTGCACCTCTGTTTACGTAGTAGTTGATGCGGGCAATGTCAGCAGCATCTGTGGTGAACATCAGTTTTTCAAAGTCAGATACAATGAGTCGTCCGATACCTGTACCGGCATTTGACTGAATAAAGATTTCAGAATACACACCTTTAACAGTTCTTACGGTTTTTAAAAGTTCAAAACCACCTTCAGATAAAGCTAGCTGTTTCTTTTCTTTTACCTGTTCAACAGTCTGCTCTTTCTGACCTAAGAGGAAGTTAAATGCAGAGTTTGCAGCAATAGCCTGACCAATCTGGTTATCAGTAGCGTTGTACAAGTCTGCAATACTTTGAGTTGCGATAATTGCTGAAGCACCGTACTTACGGAACTTACGGTAAGCGGCTTCCATGAATTTAGCAGTCTGACCTTCTTTTAAGAGATCCCAAGCCTCATCAATCATTACCAGTTTCTTTTGGTTTCTATTTGGTGCCAGGAAAATTGCCTGCTGAATTTGAAAAATCAGCTGTAACAGAACTACCTGACGCAATTGTGGCATACCGTTCAACTCTTCCAGTTCCAGCACGGTAAAACGATTGTTGAAAGTAATAGGATTGCCACCGTTAAACACTTCGCCATAAGAGCCTTTGGTAGTGAATGGATAAATCTGAGTTGCCATATCTCGAATACGCATATCGCTGTTGATGTTAGCGTACTCTTCTAGTCCATCACGAATATCGTCAATGGTAGCTTCTTTGCCTTTTTGATCCCATAATCTGTCAAAAATCTGAGTCAGCACAGATTCCTGCTGTGAAGTTAACTTTTCACGAGGAGAAATCATCGCTTCAAGAATAGCGATAATTGAGTCATGCTCTTCGTCAATATCATTGATCATTTTGAATGGGTTTAAGCATGGAAGATGTTCTTTCTGGAATGAGATAAACTCTCCGTGTAAGGTGTTACACAGTTTTAAGTAGCTTCGACCAATATCAATGATCCATACACGGGCGCCTTCTGACATGTACATAGACATCAGCTCATTGGTATAGAAAGACTTTCCTGAGCCTGACTCGGCGGCAATCAGTGCGTTATTGTTGGTATTAGAGTCCTGCAATGACAGAGACATTAACTGTCCAGTTCTTGAGATTAAAGCTACGTGAGCTCTACCTGTACCTTTCCATTCAGACATAAGAGGCAACAAAGTAGTTGCAATATTGGTAGTAAAGGTATTGTAACGGCGAGCTTCCATGCCAAACATAAACTTTCTGTCTATAGAAAATGGCAGACAGTTGGTAAACATTTCACGCTGTACATAACGGTCAACCATAAGCTTAAAGCCCATGGTAGCGAAATACTGCTGCATAGCCTGTGACATATCAATCAGTGACTGCTTTGCTTTTGCAAAAATAATGACACTGAAAGTCATCTGTAGAAGCTTGCCACCATTTTCAACAGCGTTGTAAATCTCATCATAATCTTTAATTGCAGTAGCCATTTCAGGGCGTGCTCTTAAAAGCACTGATGAGAATGAAGCTTTACCTGTAAGAGAACGTTTCTTTTTGAAATTATCAAAAGTCTTGGTATGGTTGATAACATGAATAGTAGAAACTACACAATAGTTTCCAGCGATATTGGCTGAACGACCTCGACCGGTAGGATCTCCTGCGTACATAATAGCATTACCAAAATACATGGAGCTTGGGTAAGTTCGAGGTGACATTACCTGAGCGTAGCACTGGAAGTCATCTTCGCCTTTCTTCTTGTTCTTGTTGTCATAGCGCTGACATAAACCGATAAAGCTACGAGTTTCATCAGAGTCATCCAAATCAGAGTCAGGATCAAAGAACTGATCACAAAGTGGAATGGTAGGATCAGGTTTAATGATAGACTTTTCCCATGAGCGATCCGGTTGCCAGTTAATGAGAGTACCCATAACTCTAAGATACATAGCAGCGTCCATTTCACGAGGACAAAAGCCCGTATCGGCAAGAGAGGAGTAAGCTCTTCGCTGTAACTCTATGATTTCGAGTTTTTCATTATCGGTAGGAGCCAAGCCATTTCTAACAGGAATTTTGATCGTTACAAAGAGTTTTACATCAACAATCAGGCCACAGTCGTATGACTGACCTTCAAAAGTAGAAACTAAAGGCTTTTTAGTATGCTCTCTCAAATAGTTTCTTCTTTCGTGAAGTAATGGAGTTAACAGCTCGTCATAGAAACCTTTACGCAGCAGGAGCATACGGTCTAGCTGTGAATCTATATCTGGCGAGCGGTAGAGCATAAAACTGATTGTAGTATGCTCAGGAAAATCCAAGTTAATGAAAGACTGCACTTGAGTATTCAGCTCATCGCCACCGCCCGGAATAGGATCACAGACAAAGCCAAAACCAATGGTTCTGTCATCCATAAAGAAAAGTTTAGTTTCAGTGTCGTAGCCAATAACAGGACTTAAAACAGACAGTTTATCGTAACCTTCGAACATTTATTGATCCATAGCTCCTTTCAGGTAATTGATGTCATCTACAACTGCTTTAAGTTCAGCATTTTCTTTGTCTTTTAACTTCTGAATTTTCTCTTTATAGTCTTCAAAGAGTTTTTTCTGTCTGCGTCTAACATCTGTTTGTTTCATAATTCTGCGTTCATTGTTGTAGTTTTGAGCGATACCATAGACAACCTCAAGGTTACGATACTCACGGTCGTACTGGTTCTTAAGGTACTGTCTGCGATAGTTGTACTCGTTTTGGATCTGGTCTATCTGGATTTGCAGCTGTTCAACTTCATTGACAAGATGCTTATTCTTGCCTTTACGTTTGGTGCTGATAGCTTGTGCATCCATTTCTTCATAGTCAGATAAAGCTTTTTCCTTTTCCTGAGTCTTGTTGGTTACATCTGCATTGGTAGACTGATCAACACCTTCTACTACTAAAGGCTCGTCTTCAGTTTTGTTAGCCTCATTAAGGTATCTGCTGATTTCATCAGACATATCAAAACCGTTTAAGTCGCCACTTTTAGACTTGTAATTAAAAGGCTCATGAGCAATCTGCTCTGAGGTGTAGTCTTTCTTTTCCTTTTCAGTTACTTTGATGTCATCAGCATCGACAGCTGACTTGATAGCTGCAACTTCTTCAGATTCTGTTGGCTGTTCCTTATCTTCCTGAGTTAAAGGATCATCAATAGAGAGCTCAGCGTAGCTGTCTAGCGAGGGAGTTTCCTCTTCCTCTTCCTCGTGAACATTCTTAGTTGAAGGATTAGCTTCATTTTCTACTGGAGTTTCATCGTAGACTTTGTCTGCTTTGAAGTCTTTAGTATGCTCTGAAACTGTTCTCTGAGCTTCCTGAAGAGCAGCTCTCTTACCAATCTGAGAGTCAATCTCGCCTTTTAGCTCTTTTGGCAGGAAGTTCTTATCAATGTTGGTGTTACGGTGTTCAGTTAACCACTGGTACAGCCCCTGCATAGGAATACCACGGGAGATAGAACCGTCATAGTCGATTAAGAATGGCAGACCGTCTACTCCTGCGTAATAAGCTGCGGTCATAGTCTTGTCATAGTTATCCATCTTGCACTTGTTGGTAGAAAGTTTGTCTAACTTTCCACTGTACAGAAGATTACCGATTTGGGGATTGCCCTCTTCACGAGCACAATAGAACTTTAGAGCAAGCTCTTTAGACTTGCTGTTATCAGCAGGAATTGGCACAAAGTAGAAAGTGTAATCATCCTTTTCAGGGAAATCGTTAACCAAGTCAATTAACTCATGAGTAAGAGAACTGCCTGCGTCAACGAAGAACACCGCCTCTTTTTCGCCGTTACCGATACGAGCTGAAGACAGGGTATCAGGATCAATAGAGAGTTTTCTTAAATTAGCTTTTAAAGCGTAATTCTTAATATCTTCAACACCGGTTAACTGTTTCATGCTGTTATAGGTGTCATAGACTTTACCTTGGAAGATAAAACGACCGTTCTCTGAGACTAAAACCATCTTGCCAGGAGTAGCCTCAATAGCAATGAGATAGCCGACTTTCAAAGGAGCAGTTGAGTTGAACATCTTTTTAATCTTTTCAACCATCTTTTTTTGATCTTCTTCCGAGATGGTCTTTGGGTCGACATTGTCCAAACCATCAATCTTAATACCCAGCAGGGAAGTTAAGGTAGTAACTGTACTGTCAACATTTTCCTTGTAGTCATTAAAGATCTTGTTCTGGACTTTGCCGGTTTCCATGATTTCTTTTTTCTGTTGAACAAGCTCGGCAATCTGCTGCTTTCTATCAGCCTCAGATACATTTGCCTTTTTCATTTGTTCAATCTTCTGGTCAAGTTCAATCAACTTTAAAATCTGTTCTGAAGACAGATTTTTCTTGGCATCAGGATCAGCTTTTCTGGTGACGGTTTTAATTTCAACTTTTGCGGTTCCGTCACCGTGACGGACATCTTGAAAAACCGCATTAGACTGCGATTTATCAGCATTTTTTTGAATTGAATTATCTGTATTTTCAGCAGGTAATTTATCGGTGACGACATCAAGAGCAAAAGATGATGTCATGACAGACAGTAAAGCTGTACAGATTAAAGTTTTTTTCAGTTTCATGTGCATCCCTGTGTATTTAAGAATTACTTTTTACAAAACACTTCTAAAAACATTCTGTAAAAAGCCCCCTGTAACAGGGGCTTGTAAGTTGAAGAATAACTTAGTCTTAGTGGGTGAACAGCTGATTGCCTTCTGCTTCGTAAGTAGCAACAGACTGCTCAACCTGAGCTACGTTTACACCGGCACCAGTATCATCCATGATGTTGTCAACGATGGTTGGTGAGTTGTACAGTCCGATTGCCATTACAATACCCATGATAAAAGCCCAGAAAGACTGAGTTTTAACAGCAATAAAACATCCACACAAAACCAATGATAATGAAATTAAAGAACCTAAGGTACCTTTCATGTTGGTTACAACGAAGTCTTTAATATCACCGAATATTTCGTTACCGCCATCAGCCATTGCGCTGTTGCTCATCAGCATGAAAGCACTGACACCTGCAACTGCAAGTAAACCGGTCTTTAAGTTTTTACCTAATTTAGAGTGAGACTTTAAATTAGAGTTTGTTTCGATGGCACATGCCATAGTTGTTTCATTATTTACCATTTTGTTCCTCTTATTTTTCTAATGGTGAAAAGGTATTTGAGTCATGAATGTCCTGAGAGTTAACTCCAAGTGTCCATCTTCTTGGTGAAACCTCTGTGTACACATAACCCGACATCACAAAGTCTCCTTCCTTGTCTTCGTAAGGAGCTACCCAAATGCGCATTACCTGTGGTGGAGTTCTAACAGGTATAGGCTCATCGGGAAGGCGATTGGTTACATAGTTATCCAGTACGAAATCGGACTGACCGTTTTTAGTACCGTCATCAACGGTTTTGCCCTCTTTCTCAAGCTGCTTCTCTCTTGCTAACTTCGCAGGTGTCTGACCGTTATTGGTCATTTCGTACATCTGTGAAGTTGAAGCACAAGGAACGCCACCGTTTTCCATCTTGCAGGAAAACTCATCGTCACCTAATGCAAGTGAAGAGCAGCCTGTCAGTACTGAAGTTCCCAGCATCAATGCTAAGGCACCAGCACTTATGCTTATTAAGCGTAAATGGGCAGATTTATTGGTATTCATTCAAAATTCCTCTTATTACTGAATTAGTTCAGGATGTTGAGCAGCTAAACCTGATGGGTTTTCCATTTCAGTTGGTGTTGTATAATCAACTGTTCCCTTGTTCTTATGAGCTGCCTGTTCTTTTAAAGCTTCCATCTGCTTTTCGGGGGACTCTTTAACAACTGAAAGAGTGGTTCCTTGTGTCAGTGTCACTGTAACTTCACGACCTGCATCAACTTCGATTACAGGGAAGGTCTGCTCTGCCATAGACATGTAGTAATCAGCTAACTTTTCTAAAGCTTCTGAAGCACCGTTAAACAGACCATTATTTAGTGTTTCACTTGAGAAAGCTTGAGTGTAGGTATTTGAACTTGAGCCTGAAATGTCCAGTTTCTGCACACGTTCTGTCTGGAAAGAGTCCGACATACCAGATGCGAAACCAGCTAACATGGCGTTGCGCAGAGCTTTACCGTTACGGGTGATCAAACGACCGCTGATACCGGCTTTACCGTCTTCACCTACTGCGTATGAAGGGAACTTAGTCTCGATGATGGAGTTGTCATTAGCTACACAGGAAAGAGTATCTCCTCGTAGAAGTGCTCGTTCTGATGACATGTCTCCATACCCTGACAGGGTCAGAAAGCACTCACGAACATCTGCTTTCTTTAAGTTAGGCAGAATTGCATCATCCTGTACACGCATTACAACAGGAAAAGGATCTTTACGTGCGTTTACACCTGTTGGGGCATATAGACCTGACAGCAAAGTACCTTTAACAAAAGTACCTGTTGGCAGATATACCTCAGGTTTAGCATCGAAAGAAGCAAGACGAGCTTTTGCCTCTCTCTCGCTATCATCCTCACCAATGACATTGATCTTGTTAGGAAGCTCAGCTACTGCGTTACCGTCTTGATCAAGCTCTAATGTGTCTATCTTGTTTTGTGATACATACTTCTCAGCGTACAGAGCATTAGGATCAACTGTGTTTACAGAACGTTCAAGGAACGGCCTTGTATTCTGTCGCTGATTAGGTCTTGGTGTAGAAGTACCTACATTGGTAATTTCACCTCTGGCATTAGGTCTTGGTGTCTTACCGTTAGTTTTTTCCTTTTCTTCAGCTTCCTTCTTTGAAGCTGTAATAGCAGGTGCACTGTTCACTAACTTGTTCAAACGCTGATTTTCGTTGGTAAGCTTAGTGATTTCGTTGTTTGTTTGCTCCTGCTGGTCACGTAGCTGACGCTGTAAGTCTGCTATTGACTGATTCAACTGCGCAGTTTCTCTTTTCATATTCTGTGTAACAGTTAAATCAGATTTCAACTTGTCAAAGTCTTTCTTTAAGCGTTTGTTTTCCGCAGCCTGAGAAGTCAGCTTGTCATTGGCAATCTTAATCTGTGCAATTAAAGACTCCATACCAAGTTCTTTTGGCGAACGGTCTGTCAGAACGTTTTCAATAGGCTTTTTTTTGCTACCAAAGGTATTAGGATCGCTGGTACATTTCATAACCAGCACCATGCCAGCTATAAGCGCACCAATAACAGCCATCTTCTTCTGCTTTGGTGTCAGTGTAAGATTAAATTTCTTATTCTCTTCTGCCATCGTCTTTACCTTAATTTAAAAGTGAACGGCGCTTGGTTACAGCTGTGTTCGTCTTGGAGTTAACACGTTGTACAACGTAGATTTCTGTTGACTGATTAGGCTTTAACAGGTTGTATGGATATGCTGCGACCGCTGCGACATCGTATCCGCCACAGGATGCTTCGATAAGCTCGATTGGTTGATTGGAAACGTTAGTTACTTTTCCAATTGTATAGTTGAGGTTTACACCCGCCATCAGCTGTCCTTTAGAGAAGTCAAACTTTAATCCTGACTGATTACATACAGGTAAGTTGTACTTTGAAGGTATCTTTTGCAGATGGTAGCCTGATGGAACTTCTCCTAAGGCAATAGCAAGAAGAGTCTTCTTTAATGTATTAACAAAAGGCTGTGAGGTCTCCCAGACATTAGCCTCTTCAGAGCCTGAAAGTGTTACTGAGTTTGAGTCATTCAAAACCAGATTAACTTCACGTGGTGGTATCCTGCGTGGTACTAAAGTCAAGGAAATTGCTGTCTGTTCATTACCCTTTTCTGTAATAAACAAACCTAATGGGTAGTCTTTCTTAGTAGAAACGTATACTACATTTCCTTTTACACAGACTTCACCGCACTCTTTACCCTTGCCACCCTGCAATGCACTTGAAAGAATTTGTGGATTGCCGAATGGTGTAATAATTCTGTTTGGCTGGTCTGTTGAAATAGTTATGATCTGGTTTACACCCGGACGAACCTTTAAGTCGGTACTGCCAGTTGTAATATCTCCGTACTTAGGTACATTGGTCATTACTGACTTTGGTACAGATGGAATAGCAGACTTCAATTTCTCTGCATCTGCTGGCACATCACCATACATTGAAGTGGTTTCTTCAAGCTTCTGTCTTGTTCTCTTTAATTCAGCTTGAGTAGCTTCTAACTGTGCTCGAATTGCTGCATCAGGATCATAGGTAGTTGTAGAACTAGAAGTACTTGTTGTCTGTACAAGTGGTGTTCTGGTGGCTGGTGAAGAAGAACCTGAAAATCGTTCTTCTGCTTCCAACTCTGCCTGTGAGGGGGCATCTTTTAACTCAATCATAGGTGAGGTGTTACCGTCATCCTGATGTACCATTCCTTGTGCTGTGGTAATCATTGGTGCAGTGGTTCCGTATTTACGGTTAAATACAGCTCCCGCACTTGGTGTATTACCATTAGCATTGTTGACGTTATGGGTCTGTTCTTCAGTTGTTGCAGGTGAACCTGTAAATACTGATTTCACTTTAGGCTGTGAGGTTAATTCAGCAGCTCTTACCTCTCCAAAGATACTTGCCTGTGCTGTGTTGGTGCCAACTGAATAGCCAGCTAGACACAGACAGACGGTTATCGCTGTTAACTTTTTATTCATTTTTCTTCCTGTGTTATTTACGTGAAGACTTTGTAGGCTTCTTTGACTTTAATTTCTGCTCGGTATGAGCCTGATCTTCATAGGTGTTGATATACAGGATTTGTGGCATGTAACCCTGTACTCCAATAATGAACTCGTATGTTCTGATATGTTTCTTCTCGGCTAGTCCCGGTGCCTTAATGTAGTAGTCACCTTCTACGAATACCTTGTCTGTTGATGGTTCATAGATATATCTGTGGATTTCAAAACGTACAGTAATACGGTTCTCTTTGAACTGTGCAGCCTGTGCTCGCAATGCAGTGATGGTCTGCTCGTAAATATCGTTTGGCAATAACGGAGCAATTCTCTTTTCAATCATATCTACTGAGCCGTAGTTACAGTTTCCAAGCAAAATTGCTAATGCCATGCCCCAAGCCGTCTTATATGACTCTGATGCCATGTCTTCTGATACATAGCCTGTTTGCTGCAAGGTGTATGGCACAATGGTTGTAATCGTCTTTTTGTTTAACACGGTAAAAGCGAGTAATACCGTTGTAATGCTTAATGCGCAGATTGAAATTCTTCCTAAGTATTTCTCTGCTCTTAAAGCTTTATATGAAGTTGATAGGTTCTTAAACAGCATCTTGTTTTGCTAATCCTTTGTCTTTAAAAAATTGGTGAAGTCAACATCTAAAGGTGCTTTTACTGTTGTAGGAAGAAATCTTCTGTTGAAAGGGCGACTCATTGTTGGTGTCATTGAAAAACAGTAAAGTCCTTTGCCGTATGCCCAGTGGAGTACAAATCCCCTTGGATACTTTGAGTTAAGTTTTTTATAGAGATATGAAAACACCCACCCCACAGCCAAACAAGGCATCATTGTGTGAGTAAGAATACCAATGATAAGTAGTGCTAAAAATGGAGCGATCTCATCTAATCTGAAGAATAGAAACCAAGGCGGATCATCATGCCTTGTAGGTATAGCTGTAGGTTTCATTGAAAAATGTTCCTTAAAAATTAAATTTCTAATGGAACTATTGTTAGTTATTCAATGCTCAGAAATTACCGATTAGTGGGGCAATGTTGATTAAAGTGTACGATAAGGTGAATTGTTGAAGACTTGCTGAACTGTTGAGGAGAGTGTTTATTGAAGGCTTAATTTTTTTAATTCATTTTTAACCAGTTCAAAGTCTATATTTTTGGGGTCGCCTATCAGTGCTATTACTTTGTCTAAGACTTCTTGCTGATATTTGGGATTTCGCCTTTTATGTATTACTTCAATAATTTCATCTAAAAAGCTAAATAATATTTTTGTTTCAAACTGTTCAAAAAAATCTAATGATAGGTCAGGCGATTTTAAATGATATTGTTCTAATTTTAATGAAAGAAATGGAATTTTATATAATTCTTCCAATAAAGGATCGTCTTTTGTATTACAAATATAATTAATTAAAAAGTCTTTTAAATATTTAATTTGCTCTTCTCTTGGTTCTACTTCATGATTTATTAATCGGGAATAAAACGTAGTGCCACAATGTAATACTCTTAATGAAAATTCATTTACCGTTAATCCTGTAAATTCTTTAATTCTTCTACAGAGTAAGCAGCTATCCATAATTAACCTATTTTTATTTTGATGTAGCAATAATATTATTAAAAAAATTTTGCACACTATAAAAGAATATATTTTTAAAGTAA
>ERZ1034710.36-NODE-36-length-84510-cov-79.199290_pt1 | contig 84510 bp, 60 predicted proteins | sample MGYA00520597_ERZ1034710 | MGnify/ENA primary metagenome ERZ1034710 (study PRJEB33766, sample SAMN09781714) | gut metagenome | biome: gut microbiome | host: Homo sapiens | place: Madagascar | study: EMG produced TPA metagenomics assembly of the PRJNA485056 data set... | reverse complement strand
AGAACTATGATGGTTACTGCTTTGATGAATTCTATAAAAAGAAAGTATTCAGTACCTGGTCTGTAAATAAATTTTTCCAAAGTGTGGTATCTAATAAATTTGTATACTTTGGAGAGTACTGGTACGACAATGGTGGCTTACCTTCAATCCTAGTTAACTATTTAAAAACACATGAACTCAATATTTTTGAATACTTAGATAAGGATAAGTTCTTAAAAGTATCCAGTGATGATTTTAAAAATCCTACAGCATTAACCACAATCAATCAAAACGTACTGATGTGTCAGACAGGATATTTAACTTTAAGATCAGATCTTAATAAAACCTCTACAGTAGCATTAGGTATTCCAAACGGTGAAATCTATAAAGCCTTAAACAGGTTGCTTGCAAACAACATCTTTAAAGGCAACACCGATATTACTGATGACTATGGTAGAAGCCTGTTAGAAGTAGGCACTGTTGATGACATCATCAACCTCTTTAACAGTGCTTTAAACTCTGTGTCCTATGACAATTATCCAATCGTGTCAGAATCATCAGTACAGAATATGTTAAAGCTTTACCTGTTAGGTGCACATCAGAAAGTACTATCTGAAGTTCATGAAGCAAAGGGTAGAGCTGATTTAGTTGTAAATACAGATAACAGAAGAATTGTCTTTGAATTTAAGTATGCAAAAAATGAGACTGAAGCTAAGTCAAAACTACACGATGCAGTAGAACAGATTAAAACACGAGGCTATGGCAATATTGTGCCTAATAAAACAGAGCTTTTAAGAATAGCAGCTGTCTTCAATGCTGATCCTAAAGTAAGAGCTTTTACTGAGTATCAGAAAGTTTAAGCTTACAATGAATTTTAAGTGCAAAGCTTAACTGAATAATACCTACGTATCCTAAGCGCCACATAAAAACTATCCTGTGGCGCTAATTTTAACAAGTAGTAGATAATACTAAGATCTTCAAGCTAGATTGAATATAAGAACAGCAGATCCATTCAGTGCAACGAGTGCCACTATCACTGATTTTGAAAAAAATACCTTTCTAAAATCCGCTCAAATTTGGCAACAATTATCCCTGATTAGGGCAAAACAAGGGCTTTTTAGCTATAATCTAATAAGATGAATGGAGATGAATACATATGAAAGATATCAGCTCTACAGGATCATTCATAGATTTTACATTAGAGAACTATATCTATGTTGACAAGACTGAATACATTCCAAAGCTTGTCAAATTAAAGCGAGTTTTTATCTCCCGTCCGCGTCGTTTTGGTAAGTCTCTTACCTTAGATACCATAGCAACTTTATTTGAAACAGGCGTTGAACCTTACTTTAAAGGAACCTGGATTTATGACAAGTGGACTGAACCTACCTATCCTGTATTCAGACTGAGTTTCTTGAATTTAGATAATTCCTCAATGGACTTATTCAAAAAACAGCTAAATTCAAAAATTACTGAATTTGCAAATAAAATCAGTGTAAAAGGATATGTCGAAAAAACAGAGCCTGAAGACTCAATATTAAGTCTGCTTGAAAAACTAGAAGAAGAAACTCGTCAAATCGTTATTCTCATTGATGAGTATGACTATCAGTTAACCTCTAACATCAATAATGATGAACTCTATAAACAATTCCAGCAAAAAATAAAAAGAATTTATGCCAACATCAAAGATAAGTTTGCAATTAAGTTCTTAGGAATTACTGGTGTCACCAGATTAAAAGATGTAGCGATATTTTCAGTTGGCTCTGATATCAACGATATCACCAACTCAAGTGCCTATTCTCAGATGATAGGCTTTACTCGAGACGAGATTAAAAAGTTCTACATCGATTATTTAAAGTTAGCTGCATCCTATGAGAGCAACTGCAACGTAGATGAAGTAACCGACACTCAGATTGAATCTTTGTTAGATAGACTTGCTCAAAACTACGATGGTTACTGCTTTGATGAAGACTATGAAAAGAAAGTTTTTTGTACATGGTCGGTTAATACATTCTTACAGTCAGTTGTTGATAAGAAAAAAGTTCAGTTTGGAGAGTACTGGTACGACAATGGAGGCTTGCCATCAATTCTTGCAAACTATCTGCAGACCCATAAGTTAAATGCGTTGGATTATATTGATAAAGATAAAACAATTAACATTAAAGTAAATGATTTTAAGAATCCAACTTCTTTGACATCTATCAATCAGAATGTCTTAATGTGCCAGACAGGTTATTTAACTTTACGCTCACCTGTATACTCAAAAGGCTTTATGACTTTAGGAATACCAAACAGTGAAGTTTACAATGCACTATTTTCCCTAATGGCACTAAATATCTTTGATGATACAAAGCTTTTGAGTGTTAATGAACAAATTCTTACACAAAGTAAAGATGCAGGTGAAATCTTAGGTTTATTCAATACTGTTCTAAACACAGTTTCATATGATAACTATCCAATCAGTTCTGAGGCAGTAGTTCAGCAATTGCTATATATGTACTTAAAAGGCATTTGTAACTCTGTTACTGCAGAACAACATTCATCAAAAGGTAGAGCCGATCTTGTAATTGAGTCTGATAACAGAAGAATAGTCTTTGAATTTAAGTATGCAGAAAATGAGACTGAAGCTAAGGCAAAGCTTAGTGAAGCTGTAGAGCAGATAAAGACACGAGACTATGGCAACATCCTACCTAAAAAAAATGAGTTGTTAAGAATTGCAACAGTGTTCAATGCTGATCCTAAAGTAAGAGCTTTTACCGAGTATCAGGAAGTTTAAGCTTACAATGAATTTTAAGTGCAAAGCTTAACTGAATAATACCTACATATCCTAAGCGCCACATAAAACTATCCTGTGGCGCAATAAGTCCTAAGAGCATGAACCAACCTAATACCTGTCATTTTTTTTAATCATGAATTAGCTGTTTAATCCTAAGCGTGATTTTCAAAAGGTATTTATTTACTTTTTTTATACACCAATCTAAATCTGGAACGATGCCTTTATAAGATTAGTTCATAAGGTAAGGCAATGATTATTTTCTTCTAAATTCCTCAATCCTTAATTTCTCTTAGATCTTTGTACTTATAGCCTTACCTTTCAAATTTTAGTTAAAGACCATGTTGCTACCTGCAACTTGGTTATACAAATCAAAATCTCATATATCGGAGTTTATAAAAGCAAAGAGCAAAGTTGTAGCTAAGATCGGTTTATTAGATAAAAAGAACGATAAAAGACCATCAATAAAATACCTGCTAAAGGTATTAGACCATAAAAGCGAGTGTAGTATGAAATTTAAAGACAGCTTAAAAAATCTCAAGTTCAATTTTAGAACCCATCCTGTGTTCAGCTTTGCTTTCATCATTGCAACAGCATTTGTAGTGCTTAGCTTTGCACTTTGTTTTACAAGAGAAAGTTTTGTAAAACAATGCGAAAACGGTGATATTGAGCATGTAACAGAGCCTGTGCTATCAAAGGCAGAACTGCCTGTGCAAATCTTGCGTTTTACTATCAGCAGGGTATTCATGTAAGAAAAGACGAGCAAAAAGCTCTTTATTATTACCAAAAGTCGTGTTCTCAAAACTTAAGCTACGCTTGCAGACAGGCTGAGCAAATAGAAAAGCAACTTAATTATAAGATCTTAAACAATCAGTAGAAAATTACTAAAGGCAGAACACGGCAAAAAACATTTAATTTGGAGAAACCTATGGTTAAAGCAGTTGCTAATAGTCCTCCTATCTACAATTAGGAATGTATCTTATGAAACTAACACAGCGATGGTGTTTTCTTATGAAAGTTCATATAAGCATGCAATGCCTATGAGTAAAACTGATGAAAACATCAAAAACAGATCGGTGCGTTTATTTTTGACTAAAAAGTCATCTCCAAGATGTCCTGTTTTGCTTAAAACAATTGGAGATTACAACCTTATGACGTGTATGTACTTACATTATTATTGAAGTTGCACCAGTTAATTTGTATGTTACGTCGAAGAGAACTTTAGGAGATATCTTATGATTTCACTTGTTGATTTTGTTAAAGCATTTAATTCAAAGCTCTGTTCGTAAAATGTGTTGACAAATCACCATAATTGTATTATATTTTAAACAGATAGTGAGAAATAATTATGGTAATCATATGACAGAGCTAAATACATTATTTCAACTCTTCAACAACCTCTCAGAATCTGAAAAGAAAGCCTTTTTAAAGAAGATTAAAGGTGAAAATCTTCCAAACCTTACGAAAGCTTCCAACATTACAAATATCTACAAATGTGCTCATTGCAATTCTGCAAATATTGTAAAGAATGGAACTGTTCGTGGAGTTCAGAGATATTTATGTCGTGACTGTCATAAAACCTTTACTCCTAAGACAAATACCATTCTGTTTAAAACTCATTATTCGGATGCTGTATGGAGAAAATACATCAACTGCATGATGAACGGAATGAGTATTCGTAAGAGTGCCAAAGCATGTGGAATCAATCCTGATACAGCATTTAAGTGGAGACATAAGATCTTGGATTCTCTGCAAACCATGCATAAGAATGTAAAGCTGAATGGTGTTGTTGAAGCAGATGAAACCTTTTTTCCTTTAAGCTTTAAAGGAAATCATAACAAATCAAATTTTAAGTTACCTAGAGAAAGCCATCATAGAGGTAAGAGTAACCATAAAAGAGGAATTTCCTCTGATCAGGTATGCGTACCTTGCGCAATCAATCTTAATGGTCTTTCAAAGTCGGTTATAACCAATTTAGGAAAACCAACAGTGAAGGATTTAAGAAAAGTTTTCTCTAGGTCAATTGCTGAGAATTCTGTTCTAGTTACAGACAGAAATTCAGCATACAATAAGATTGCGAATGAACATAATTTACAGTTGGTTCAGATCAAAGCAGGAAAAGGTTCAGTCGGAACATTTAACATTGCCAAGATCAACAGCTATCATTCTATATTAAAGATGTTTATCATCTATAACTTCAAAGGTGTTTCAAGTAAATACCTTAATAATTACCTGATTTGGAACAACATCAAGAATTATGCTTTAGGCTCTGAGGAAGAAAAGGAGCAGATCTTCGCAGACTTTGTTTTTACAAACAAGTTCCGCGAGAATTCGCATGATGTAAGTAAGAGATCAGCTATTCCAGTTTAAACAATACATCCGGTAGTTAGCATTATGGATTTTTCTCAAGCAAAAGTTGAATTTGATAATAAATATTCTTCAGAAGAATATATAGATAAATCATTATGTTCAGTAGATGGAAAATTTATAGAACATATCAAGATTAAAGATGTCAATGGTAATCCTAATGAAGAATTCTATAAGTGGGAATTTATATTTAGTTTAATACAATCAGGGAAAATTCCTAGTCGTGATTATATTGGAGCTGAAGTTTATTTTCCGAAAGGAAATATCCACTCCGCACCGCTTAAAATTGATTCTGTGATTTTTTCAGATATTTCATGGCTTGATTACTATAGAAAATATAGAAACAATCCTAAAGATGTTGATTCATTAAATAAAGTACGAAAACTAGCTGTAGGGGTTATTGAATATAAACGTAATGACAAATCTATTGAGCAGGTCTTTAGTTCTCAAATAAAAGCATCCATAAAAGAGCCTGACAATTTATTTGTTTTGGGAATCTACTACGACACTGGAAGATTATTCTTATTTAAAAAGCTCAATGATGAAATCACACGATTTGATAATGCATTAAGTTTCCCAAATAGTCAAAGAATACTGGAACAGTATCAATTGGAAATCACTGATCCATATTATGCAATTCCATCGTTGGATAACATCAGCAAGATACTTAATAAAGGTGCTAAGGTTGACCGTAGTAGGCTTCATATTGGGGATTTAGATATTGTATATACAATTCAAGACGATAATATGAAAAACGCATTAAACGCAATAATGCGTGTATTAGACTCGGTAAGTCTGTCTAATGAAGAAGGCTATATGATACTTATCCAGATTATAGCAATGAAGATATATGATGAGAAACAAAGGCAAGACCATGGCGGTTATATACAGTTATATTGTGCGGATGATGAGCAATACATAGGAGATATAAGCAACGCAAATTTACAAAAATTCATTGCAAGAATGAAACAATTATATTCGGAAGCAAAAATATACTATAACAATGTCCTAGGTGAAAACAAGATAAATTGGAAGCAAGAAAAACATATAAAAGTAGTTAATGAGATAGTTAGACAATTTCAAGATTATTCATTTGTTAGATCAAGTAATAATGACTTGTATCAGCTTATTTTTTACAATTTTGCAACGAAATTCCAAAAGGATGAGAAGGCTCAGTTTTTGACACCGTTACCGATAATTGATTTTATCGTTAAAATAGTTAATCCTAAAGTCGGTGAAACAATTTGTGATCCTTGCTGTGGAATTGCAGATTTTCTTTCTAAGAGTTATGTGAATGCAGATATGAAATTAGATGATTGTCAACTGTACGGTTTTGACAATGATTACAACATGACTGTATTAGCTCAGCTAAATATGCTATTGAATGGCGATGGAAATGCGGTTATAAAATATGTTCCAGAATACGGCACAATTAACCAGAAATATACGGTTGATAAAAGAATCGTAACATTAGATGGTAAGCTTCATGCTGGAGGTAACTGGGAAGATTGGTATGATGAAACAGAGCTTATGAAATACGATGTGATTCTTACTAATCCACCGTTTGGGCAAAACCGTAGTTTGGATTTATCTAATTCGCATGATTTAGAGGTCGCAAAACTATATGAAATGTATGATAAGTACACAGAAACAAATCCTAAAGCAGGATTAGATAAAGGAGTAGTCTTTATTGAGAATGCTGTAAGACAAATCAAAGTAGGAGGTCGTTTTGCAATTGTTGTTAGTAATGCAATCATGTCAAATAACACATGGCAATTTGTAAGAAAATGGCTCATAGATAATATCCGTATAGTTGCATTATTCGATTTACCAGAAAATGTATTTGCGGAAACTGGTGTTAATACAACAATTTTAGTTGGATATAAACCAACTAAAGAGAAGCTACAAAAATTGATTAGTGATGATTATTCTGTATTTACAAGAGACATAACCAATGTTGGATATAAGAAAAAAACATCACAACGAACAGTTAAATTTGATAATGACTATGCTTTAGATCCAGACACTTTTGAAACTATTACAAATAACAATGGTGAGTCTGTTCTTAATGAGGACTTTTCTGGAATTATTAAAGAGTTTAAGGAATGGTGTATATATCAAGAATTAGACTTAAAAAAGCTTTTTTTGGAGTAATAATATGCATGAACTAATTATGCCGAAAGAAGTTAGAATATCAGAAATAAAAGAGAACCTTTCCCTTTCTCCTAATAATTACAAAAAGCTATCTATTAAAAACCGTAACAAAAATAAGATTGCATTTTATTTGAAAAAAGATATTCCGTTTGAAAAAGGAGTGGAACCAGGAAGTGGGGCGTATGTTGGAAAGTCAAACCAAGTTTTTTTGCGTAATAGTTGTATAGATAATATCAAGTTTTCAGATGACAAAGCAAAGTATATCTTCCTTAAACCGAATTATTTTGATGGATGTTCGTTAAAAAACGAAGACATTCTGATGTGTACAGATGCAAATATCGGAGACTGTTGCTTATATTTAGCTGACGAAAATAATATCGTATATTCATCAGGTATTGCAAAATTGAATTTTGCAGAAAAAAAATATAAATGGTATGTATTTGCGTTCATGAGAGATGACTACTTTAGAGAGCAACTAAATGCAAAAACCCCCAAAGGTGCGACAATCCGTCATTCTAGGGATAATTTCTTATCATGTGAAATTCCTTCGTGTAATGAAGAATGGGTATACACATTCTTCGAGTCATTAGTAAAAAATATTGCTTATGCAGAAAAAGAATGTAGAAAAAAACTGATAAGAAGCACAGTGATGTTTAATGAAGAACTGATGGTAAAAAAGTACAATTATGAGAATCCTACAATTTCTAAGATTTCTATTCAAAATAGATTGGACTCAAGTATATACTCAAACGCAGTATTTCAATGGAATCAAAACATTAAGAATTATAAAAATGGATATACAGATTTAAGCGGATTTGGTTTTTGTATAAGAAGGGGCCCGAATTTAGCTAAAAGAGATTTAGGTCGATCAATTCAAACAGATAACTATAGGAAAGGATATAATATTTTAATTTATCCAAGCGACATAAGTGATGCTGGAAATTTAGATAAAATATGTTACTTGGGAGCAAGAAATAAAGTATGGTTTCTTGAAGAAAAATATATACTTTTTTCATCTGAAGGTACAATTGGAAAGACATTTGTTGTATGTGACAACAGTATGAAATTTACTACAAATTTCCATGGCACTTTAATTTATCCAGATAATTCAAAATCGAATATTAATAAAAGTATATATCTAGGTTTATATCTTAATTATCTTAGATATAAGGGGATTTTTGAAAAATTATCAGTTGGGGCAAACGGAGGAAGTTTTGCTGTTGGATATTGGGATAATATTTTGATACCCAAGGTTTCAGAATCTTTTATGGATACACTTAAAACGTTATATGATCAAGAATCAGAGTTAAATCCATCTAGTTACAATAAAGACAAAATTTCAAAAGCAGGTATATATCAGTTAAATAATTTTATAATTAAATGTAAAACGTTACTACGACACATTTGTAATGATTTAAAAAATGAAGAATTAAAAAATGAAAGCTATTATGAGGAGTTATTGTGTTATAAATAAACACCGCTCCAAAAGAGTTTTAACGACGCCATAGCTGTTGGGACACGATCTATCGCATCCCCAGAAATACTACTTTTAATATACCGTCATAATGCTTAAGCAATCGTGACATAGCTTGACTGCATCCATGCAGAGCGGTCATTACAAAAAGCTTTTCTGTAGGACAAACACCACCTTTCAGAATGCATGAAAATTGTTATACCTTTTGAAAGGTAGAATGTATGAGATTTTCTATGATTTGAGGTGTTTTGCTATGTTTCGTAAATTTTTGTTGTCAACACATTTTACGAACAGAGCGTAATTCAAATCTAGAATATAGGATTTTGATTGTGGTTGAAGAAATATGCGATGTATTTAGTGGAAATAAAGAAGAATTTATTAAACGAGTACAAAATCCATATTGCTTCCAAGATTATTATGTACAACATGTCGATTTCGATGTTGGTTATGATGACGATTATGATAACAGTAAATTGGTTGAAGATGGATACTGTTTATACATTGATGCTGATACTACTGACAACCTTGATGATTTTACCTTAGATGGCTTAACCTGGGTTGAAAAAGAGTTAAATAGAAATAACTATAGAACCAATAAATACAAAATCAGCAATGTAATTTCAGAAAACAATATTGTTAAATCTTTTAATGTTGAGAAATGTGAATGAAACTTAAAGGATCTGAAAACAGTATTCTGCATGGCTTAATGGAAGATATTACCATCAATAAAGAGCAAGTTCTTTTTTATTGAGTTACGGTAAACATCTAAATGATAAGACAAGCAAATTCATAATTTTGTAGTAGGGCTAAACATTGAATACGTCAAGCCATTGAAAACGTCAAACAAATTCAAGAACGTCATCAACTTTACCTGATAACAGCAATTATACTAAAGATCTAGCTTACAAAGCATTGTCTGTAGTGTATTCTTACTTCTTATTGGATGTAGCTGCTTAAAAGTTGCTGCTGGATTACGTTTGATTTTTGCCATTTAAAACTCCAATTAAGTCGTAAAATGATTTCAGACTTAATTGGGGTTACACGGAATTTATTTCACTCTCAGATTTTTACCTAATCTTTAGAGTCTACTTAAATCTTTAGAGTTAATTAAATCTCGTAAGATTAAGCCATATCAAGCTATATAAGGTAGCCAGATCAAATCTTAGAATTAACTCTTACACGAGTGAGTCTTACTTGGTACCAAAGATTCTGTCACCAGCATCACCAAGACCTGGGCAGATGTATGCATCTTTATTTAACTCTCTGTCTAACTGACCTACGTAGATCTGAACATCAGGGTGAGCTGTAGCGAGTTTCTCTAACCCCTCAGGTGCTGCAATGATGCATAAGAACTTAATCTTTTTGCCGCCTTTTTCTTTAATCATATCTACAGCATCAACAGCTGAACCACCAGTTGCTAACATAGGATCTAAGATCACACAGGTTCTCTCTTCAAGGTTCTGTGGTAACTTGCAGTAGTAAGGTACAGGTTTGTGAGTTACCTCATCACGGTACATACCAATGTGACCGATTCTAGCTGAAGGTACTAAAGCATCAAGACCTGGAACCATACCTAAACCTGCTCTTAGAACAGGGATAATAGCAAGCTTTAAACCATCTAACATTGGAGTCTTGCACTTCTCAAGAGGGGTCTCAACTTCAACTTCTTTTAAAGGTAAATCGCTTAAAGCTTCATATGCTTCTAGCATTGCAATTTCTTCAATTAAAGTACGGAACTTGTTAGTAGAAGCCTCTTTATCTCTTAATAAAGAGATCTTGTGCTTGATAAGAGGGTGCTTGAAGATTGTAATGTTAGGCTGTTTTGTAAAATCCATTCTATTTATCCTTTTTTCAATCTACTAAATTTTAAAATTTATCTATGCCTTTATCTGTAAAGAAAACTGTTTTAAAAGTCAGTTATCTAAAAGTAGCTTTCTATAAAAGTGATCTTCTGCCAATATAACTCTCAATAAAAATAACTTTCTACCAAAGTAACATCAGTAAAAATAACATTCAATAAAAGAACAGACACTGTCTGTTCTTTTAACTTACAAGGCTAAGCCTTGTGGTGGATCTCGTTTTCAATGACGTTCTCATCGAAAACGTATTTGTTACCAGGTAATACTGCATTTAAAACAATACCTGCAATTGCAGCAATAGCAAGTGAGGTTAAGGTTACAGAAGTACCAAAAACAGAGAAGGTTAAACCGTCTTTAAAGCCTAAGCCTGATACGAAGATCACAGCAGCAATGATGAGGTTTCTTGACTTAGATAAGTCTACTTTATTCTCAACGATGTTTCTTACACCAATAGCTGAAATCATACCGTAGAGGATAAAGGAAATACCTCCGATGATAGCTGTTGGCATGGTTGAAATGATAGCTGAGAACTTAGGTACTACAGATAAGATAATAGCTAGTAATGCTGCCATTCTTACAACCTTAGGCTCATAAACTTTAGACATTGCTAAAACACCGATGTTCTCACCATAGGTAGTATTAGCAGGACCACCGATGAAGCCTGCAAAGGCTGTAGCTAAACCATCACCTAATAAGGTTCTGTTAAGACCGGGCTTTGCAATAAAGTTCTTACCAACAGTAGCAGAGATTGCTGACATATCACCGATGTGCTCCATCATGGTAGCAGCTGCAATTGGAGCCATTACTAAGATAGCGGATAAATCAAACTTGCACATCTGGAATGGTGGCAGACCTACCCATGAAGCACTAGATATTGAGGCATAGTTAATAATTGCTGAGCCATCAGTATTAGTAAAGCCTGCTATATCCAAGATTAAAGCTACGATGTAGAGTAATACCACGCCCATTAAAATTGGGATGAGCTTTAACATGCCTCGTCCCCAAATATTAAATACGATAACGGTTAGAATTGCAGCTAAGGCTAATGGCCAGTTAACAGCAGAATTTGAAATAGCAACAGGAGCTAATGACAGACCAATACAAACAATCATTGGTCCTGTAACAACAGGAGGTAGGAATCTCATGACTTTGGCAATACCAACTAATTTAATAATAGCTGCCATTACAAGATAAACTAAACCTGCTACAACCACACCACCACAGGCATAGGCTGCTTTGTCATTAACACTCATGGTTGCATACATGCCAGTGTTAAAGTTTGCAATAGTATAGAAACCGCCTAAGAAAGCAAATGATGATCCTAAAAAGGCAGGAACCTGTAACTTAGTGCACAGGTGGAAGATTAAAGTACCGGCACCCGCGCAGAATAAAGTAACAGAAACTGTAAGACCAGAGGTTAATTCTTCACCAGTAGCATCTTTAAAAAAGCCCATGACAAGGATTGGTACTAAGATAGTAGCACCGAACATAGCAAACATATGCTGAACTGCTAAGATCAGCATCTTCTTTTTATTGAGCACAAAGGGAGTTTCAATAGTATTGTCTGTGTTATTCATAAAGTTGTCTTTTAGGTAAGGTTGTAGAGTAGCTGTATTCATACAGCATCTTATAACTGCTTTAAAAGCACAAAGGCGCGATCTTATCAGAGTAAGCTAATCTTGACTAGAAAATAAGAATGTCTAAAGTCATTTCGTATATGTAAATAGTCAAATAGGTAAGTAGACTAACAGTAAGATGATATTAATCTCTTACAATTCTAACTATTACCGAACTTAACTCAATAAGCAAGCCTCTTTTAAAGTAGCTAGAAGAATTTTACATCAAAATAAAGAGGGCAAACTTTCTAAATACAAGCGGTTTTTAGATTACAGATTAAGATCACAGATTGAGTCCATATATAAGTAAATAAGAGTCAAAATAGAGTAATTTTGAGCTTTATTATTATAAAGAAGGTACTGGTATGCAAATCTTATAGAAGTTTGTAAAGCCTTTTATTTTTTTTGCTTTTCTTAATAGCGTTTGTTGACTGCTAAAATCAAATACATTACGAGTTGGATCATCTTCATCGTCGACTTTTATTTTCTCAGGAACAACTATCAGGCAAGCAGGTACTTCATTTGGAATATCATTTCCATATAGTTGATGTAAGATTTTCTCATCTCTTGCGTAGCCACTGATTTCTCTAATATCATCTATTATTCCCCTTTGAGAATTTCCGTACTTTGGCTTGTATTTTGCGTCTATTATGACTTTTTCATCAGGTCCAATCTTTATATAGTCAACTCTAGTTTTACACCTTCCTTGTACCTGAAATTTAATTTGTCCAGGATAAGCTTTGTTTAGAATACTGTATACATATAGTTCAAATAGAGCAGGCATGTTTATCCAAAAAGGATATGTCGAATTTGCAATTTCAGAGTTGTCGTGAAGCGAGTAATCAGCTTTTTTTAACACTAGCTTTGCTGTGTTAATAGCTTCTGCATAGTAGTGATATAACTTGTTACTCTTTATTGAGCAGATATCAGAAATTCTAATGCTGTCCGATACATCGCGAAAAAGAGAAAGTGCCTTGTTCACACGAGCTGATAAGGTTGAAATTGAAGAGTTAGCTCCTGATGCAGATAACTTTGAAAGGTAATATTTGCAGAAAATAAGAGCTTTTTTAAGTAATCTATTTTCAGGAATGTCTTCAGTAAAAACTGTAAAAGCACAATAGATATGATCAATCTTCTTTTTTACTTCATTTGTCTTAATGTTTTTAAGAGGCTTTATCCTTCCTTTGATCTTTAATTTAAGGTTATCTTCAATATTTACATAACCTTTTTTTAAGCCTCTTTTTGCCACTTTTTCTACTAAGGAAAGGTAGTGAACAGTAATCAAAACTGTTAAGGCTTCTGTTAGTTTTGACTCTTTTAGAGCAATCTTAGGACTTTCAAAATCGATCCCGTAACACTTAGAAAAATAATCTTGCTCATTTTTGCTACAAACATTTAAAGCTTCAGAAAACATTTTTACGTAGTCAAGTTGTTTTACTTTTGGTAAAACAACAGCTACTGAATCTTTCTCTGTGTTGAGCCAAGTTGCACCTATGTAGTAACTGGCAGCAAAAGTACAACCATCATCAGAAGATACTCCAAGATACTTTGGAGCTTCATCTTTATCTGGCATACCATATAGCTTTAAAGGTGAGTTTGCATCTTCAACAAGTTCTTTTAATAGATCAACTGCTTTTGTGTGGTCATATGTTTTAGAATCAGATGCCTTGTTATTACAAGGCTCAAAGAACACTACAAGATTGTCGTCACTAAGTTCTTCGTGTTCATCAAAATAAATTATTTTCGGCATCTTTAGTATCTTTTTAATCAACAGCAGTTGCTTTATTTAATAAGATCAGTGTAGACAAGATCTTTTGGAGATTTATCTACCAAACCGTCATTGTAGTACTCAACTAAAAGAGGAAGAATTTCGTAGTTCCAGCGTTCTTCAAGTTCATCCTCGTCAGAAGCTAGGTAATAGCTGTGACCAGGTTTAAGATCTTCAAGATCCATTTCACAAGCTTTGTTATCTTCAATAAATTTATTTACGTTATTAAATAAATTTAGAGCATCGCTTTGTAGATTTGAATTGTTGCTGTAATAGTTTTCTATTACCTTTGGATCGGCTTTGATAGTTACAAATGTAAAACGTCTTCTTAAGGCGTAGTCGATACTTCCTACACTTCTGTCTGTAGTGTTCATTGTTCCAATTATGTATAAGTTTGATGGAACGGTCAGGTATTCAGGTTTTCCAAATTCATCTTTTAGGTATTTTAAAGGTATGGACAGAGTGTGGATTGTGTCAGGTATTCCATTGCTGATTAAATCGTTATCAGAGAACTCTCTCTTATCTGCTTCTAGTAAAGTAATTAGTTCTCCGAAGATTTTTGCAACATTTCCTCTATTGATTTCATCAATAATGAGAACGTAGTTATGTTTTTTACTACTTTTAGAAACAATGATATTGTCATCCAATTTAACATTCAACTTGCTACTTGAATCGTCGTTTTTTAGGTATTTAACAATAGCTCTACGGTAATTGTCATGTCCACCTTCAGGTACACCTGGTTTGCCGTTGTATATATTGAATAGCTGAGCTTTTGTGAAATATTTGCGTGAATTTGTTAGTTCGCCTTTAGTGTTATATTTGTTTGTGAGTCCATCACCTGACTGATTTAGCTCAATTTTGAATTTTTTGGATTCATTACTTTCTAGAGGAATTTCTAGAAAGTCATTTTCATTCAGATAATTTATTAATGCTGACCATACATCATCAAAATTACTCTTTGGCTGTTCCTTTCCTGAATTTATTGCATTATCACAAATTCTTTTGAAAATTCCTGGTGTAGCTTTGTAATTGATTGTGCTATTTTCTCCTTCTTCGCCACTTGATACAACTTCAGGAACAAGACCTTCAATAAAATCTTCATAATCAAGAGATTGATGGAAGGTTGTAAATTCGATAAGACCTTCCTTCTTGTAAGCTTCATATTTTTTAACTACAGCATTGTAGTCAGAATAATCTAGGTTGTCGTCTTCATCGATTATTCCAACTGCTAGTAATGCAGTTGAATATGTTTTGCCTGTACCAGGAGCTCCTTGAAGGATCATGTTTTTCTTTTTGTGAAGAATTTTTAACTCTTTTTTTAAAGGTTGATTTATTTGATTTGAATAGTCAATATCCACTTTTAGATCCTCTGGAATTTTATCGGTGCCGTTGAAGTATCTGTCATAAAGAAACAAAAGATTGCTGTCTTTTTCTATTTTTTTACATGAAGTGTAGAGTCCCTCAATTTCTTTTAGTTTGTTGTTATTAACATCAAATTTAAAATGCCATATCCCTTTTTTTGTGTGATAAAAAGGCAGGTCAGGTCTATATTCGTATTCTCCGAGATTATCAATGAATCCGAGAAGTCTATATCCTTCTTTTGCTACAAATATGTCATTACTACTGGTTTGGTAAAATTCAGCTACTTCATTAGCTTTGCTTTTGGGGGTTGATTGGTACCAATGATGAAGTGAATTTTTTAAGTATTCTTTATCCAATTCATTATTCTTTATAAATTTTTCTTTTATATTTCCAATATTATTCCAACCTATAGCTACTACTTTCTCTTTTATAAAGATACCTGCGTATTTATGCGTAATTTTCGTGTCTTTTTCATTTTCTGTTGTCCCCAATAAATAAAAGTTCCTTGGTTCTCCATATTTTTCAGAAAGAGTTTTATAGAAACATTGATGAGATAGTCCACTAAATTTTGCTATTAGTGCGATTTGACCGTTTCTTACGTAGCAATCATCTTTTGGTCTAATCCCTAATGAAAATAATATGTGCTTTTGCCAACTTTCAGAGTAATAGCAACTGAATACTTCCTTGTCAAAAAATAGAATTGAAAAAAATTTTTGGAGCCAAGTACTGCTATATAGTTCATCAAGAATAGTCTTTAGTTTTTGAGCTAAATTTATGTAATCGTCAATTGAAGAAAAGCTGTTTAACTTAATGACATCTTCGATAGCATGATAGCCACTATATAATTTTTCAATAATTTTGTGAGCCTTATTTTGGGCTTCACTTTCAGAAATTTCATTGGAGCCAAACATCCAACTTTTTGTTTCTTTACTTTGATGCAAATAAAATTTTGAAACAGATCCTCCTTTAATGGATCCAAAGTTATTGTTATCTCCATGTTCTAGAGCATAGCAAAGAGAATTTTTTTTATTTGAATCTGAGTCTTCTGTATAAAAGAGCTTTAATAGGTCTTCTCCTTGTAAATCTTTTAGTTTGTCAGGAGAAAATTTAGTTTTGAAGCTTTCTATATAGCTATTGATTTCTTCTTCGTTTTTGAATTCATCTTTAGAATGAGATAAATTGCTGTTAACATCATGGTAATAATCAACTACTTTTTTAGCGGCAACTTTTATTTGTTTGTTGCCAGATTCTGTTTCTTCGCTGTTGCTTATTTTGCTCATTGAAATTCCTTAATTGTTTGGACATCATGTATAAGAATCATGTTGACATTGTAGATTATATCGATGTTAACAGATGATTTTAGAATTTTAATCAAAGATTTTGTATATCTCCTAAGGTTTATTTATGTGTTCGTCACTCAGCTGTCATATTGAAGATCTTGTTTATTGAAAAATCTGGTTACAACTTAGGAATATTAGATGATCGCATAGGAAGTGATGCAAGATAATTTAGAGAAAAGTACAAGACTGATGTTATAAATTAACCAATCTATAACTATATCTCAGATTTTTATTGACGGTTTAAAGAGTGAACTAGAGATAATTATCTCTAGTTCACTCTTATAGAGTTATTCTTCTTTATAAAAATCGTCCTCCTTAATATGTTTCCTCTTTTCCTCATTCATAGCTTTTTTTAATGCCGTGATTTTTGTCAATTCTTTAATTACATAATTGAAGTTATCAATTGCGTCAACTTCCCTGTCTGATATGATTCTTTGATAGTCAATTCCAAGTAAAGTACAGAATTCTTCTCCTGTCATAACTTGTTCTTCAGTGAAACGTTTTTTGAATCCCTCTACAATTTTTCCTTTGTCTTTTTGATTAAAGCAACAAATATAAAATCGAACTATAAATGGTATAAGCGGAGCAATATGGTTTGTGAATTCTTTTAGGCTAGTTAATTCTGAAGTAGATTTTTTTGTGTCAAAAGAATCACCATCTTTTAATTCAACAACATCGCATGTTTTTTCACCTGATATAACAAAAATAATAAAATCAGGCTCGTGCTTGTCCATCTTGTATTTGCTTTTTTTAACGATTTTTTTTGTGCATAAGTATGATCCTTTATTTACTAAATTATGGTTTACTTCATCTATAAAAAGATCTAAATCTGAAATAACTTCAGCTTGGTTGCTGATAATTTTTTCTAGTTCTGTTCCGTTTGAAATAATAGTTGATTGTGCTTTCTGAAGTATACTTGCCAGTTGTTTATCTTTTAGCAACCTTTCGTAACCACCACTGCTTGTCTTCGGATGGGAATCTTTAATCTTCGCCATAAATTAGATCTCCTCCAATAAAATTTCTTTCACTTCGTTTGCATGCTTCCAAGACAGAATAACCTCCTGAAGCAGGATCTAAAACAAAATCTGATTTATCTGTAACAGCTTCAATCAATCTTTTTTGAAGTTCTATTGGTTTGCTGTGAGGGTGCACTTTTTCTGTTTTTTCCGTCCAAACGTCAGGTATTGAATGATCATTCCAAATGCCTTTAACCCTGACAGGAGATTTCTGTAAAATGATAAGATATTCAGATTTTCTTCTAGAGCGGTACCCCATGCCGATTCTGTCTTTATCCCAAACAATCATATCAACAAGATTTAGTTCTGTATTTTCAAACCATTCGAGAACACCTTGACACAAGTGAAATTTATCAACCCATAAAAACAGATGACCACTTTTAGATATGATTCTATTTAACTCAGAAATGAAGTTAATGATTACTTCTTCAGGCATTTGAGGTAGATCGTGGCGAGCTTTTCCTCTGCTTACACCTTCATTTCCATATTGGAGTTTGTCTAAAACTCCCCTATATTGAGGGTCAAAAAAAGCTAATTTTATGCAATCGGATTTGATGTCTTTAAGAAGTTTGAGACCATCGGTTTTATTTTTAAAGTTGATCTTATATGGAGAGTTATCAACAAAAGGTGATATCATTCTATTTCACCTCTTGTGCTTAGATAAGAGCTAAAATGGTTTTGCCCCCCCCCATAACTTATTGAAAATTAACATAATTGTAATTCCTGATATAAACGTATAATGCGTGTAAATTTGGCTTGATTCTATCATTAAAGACTAAATGTATTGATTCTTTTTTGAAATTCATGTGACAGAAAGCTTTATATTTTATGTAAAGAATTTTCTATAGAATTATTTATTCTTGATAACTGTAGGTAATATGTTAAGTTAGATGATAGTAAAATCAATTTCTGTTTGATATAAAAGATGTGTCTATGTAATAAATGACATAATGTAGCTTCTAAATTAGTTATGATTAGTATCGAAGAGGAATTACTTAGACTATCTATAAAATGATTGATTTTAGTACAGATTATGATCTACATCTCAACAACCAAATAGCCATAGTAAAAGGCTCTACCACCATGCTTTTTATCAAAGGTGGTAGCGGCAGTACTTATTATGGCTATAACAATAAGTACCTTGATATAGCTAGAACCATAAATGAAAAGTATGGTCTTACTGTAGCAGTATCTTCAAACAAGCTCTTCTCTAAGATCGATCTTAAAGCTGAACTTCAGTCAGTCTTCACTGCATTGAATACCCATCATCAAGTTTTATTTGTTGGAGTTTCATCAGGAGCTATAGCTGCTATTGAGCAATCACCAGATATTTATGATCTTCAAAAGCTACTACTGATAAATCCACCAATTACAATTTCACTACCTAAGATAAAGAGATCACTTGAAACTAAGAAAGGTGCTTGCTTTAACTTTGTATTCGGATCAAATGATCCTTCCTACAGATTTCTACCATTGCTAGATAATGTAAAATCACAGTCATCAATTAACATTAAGATAGTAGAAGGTGCTGACCATAACTTCAAAGGTTTGGAAAGTGAGTTTAAAGACCTGTTTATATACTTTGTTGAGAATAATATAGATAAATGATAAATGAATCATATAAAATAACAGATTTGTATTGTCAACTTTATGAAAATTATATAGAAGCTAAATTAACCCTCAAAATTGTCATCAAATATTATGCTTTTGGTGTGAAAGAAAATTGGAATGCAATGAACGAAACAAATTGTATGGATTTTTTGATCTTAGGTAGATTAAAAAGGTATCTTTTGTTGCAGACGGCGTGTTTCTTTGACAAAAACAGTAAAAGTGTGACATTTGACTGTGTATTAGAAAAATTAGGAGATAAAGGAAAAAATATAAATGATGAATTTCATGCTATTCAAAGAGAATTTTCAGATTTTTTAAATAACATCAGAAACATTAGAAACAAAGTAATTGCGCATAACGATGACCAACACACTCAATTAGTTCCTAGCAAGCAATATGACATTGATAATGTTCCAAATGAGACTTTTGTTGCCATTTATAAGCGTCTGGACATACTCATGAATGCTCTTATTCGTATTGTTCCAAATAGCGATCAGATAAGAGTAGAAAAATTTGACTTTGACCCTAGAATTGATTTTTGGTTTCACCTAAAAAGAAAGTCCCTGCAATAATCGTTAACAGTCCGTAAAATGTATAAATTGAGTAGGTTAGAATCTGAAATATAGCACCAAATCAGTGATTTTCAACTCAATCCAATCTTTTCTTGAAAATTAAATTAAAGCGTATGTATAATCAATCTACGTCCTGCATATTCAGGCGGAATCACAATTTAAGGCTATTTCAGGAATAGTTTGTACCTCATATGTTAGATAACGCAGTAGTTGTAAAGTTAAGTGGCAAAGCATTAGGCGGTGTTGAAGAACTGTCTAAACTTTTCACTGCCTGCCGTGGACAGAAATTAGTAGTTGTTCATGGAGGTGGCGTTGAGGTTGATGCTTTGTTTAAAGCTTTAAATCTTGAGGTTAAAAAGAAGAACGGTTTAAGAGTAAGTCCTCGTGAACAGATGCCATACATCAGCGCAGCATTAGCTGGTATGTGCAACAAAGGTTTACAGGCATTAGCTATTAAAAACGGTCTGAATGCTTTAGGTATGTTAGCAAGTGATGGTAAGACCATCACTGTAAGACAGTTATCAAAGGATTTAGGCATGGTAGGCGCCGTTGAACCTAATGATAAGAAGTACCTTACTTTACTTCTTGAAAACGGATATACACCAATCATCGCATCTTTAGCACACGATGATAACGGCGATCTGTACAATGTAAATGCAGATGATGCAGCTTTAGCTATTGCAAGAGTATTAAATGCTCCACTGTATTACATTTCAGATGTACCAGGTGTCCTTGATAAAGAAGGCAAGCTCATTGACGAGCTTGATGAAGATAAAGTTAATGCTTTAATTGCTGATGGCACTATCTCAGGTGGCATGACAGTTAAAGTAAAGAGTGCAATTGATGCAACCAAGCTTATCAAAAAGCCTGTATACATTGCCTCATTCAAAGATCCAAATCTTGCAGAAAATCTAATCTCCCGGTCTCGGCTTGGCACAGTATTCAATGTCTAATAGCTTTTGCAGTACATAAAAGACAATGTTTTAGAAAAGAACTTTTATAAACAAACTTTTATAAACAAACATTGCCAGATTTAAAAATAAGAAATCTTAATATGTACTGCGGGCTTTAAAGCATAGTAAAACTATTAACAGGCATTTATATATTTTTAGGCAAAGTCGATATACATAAAATCGTGGAGACACATCTATATGCCACCTATAAATCAGAATTCATCATCATTTGTATTATTAGATGAAATCAAACAGAACACATTAGAAGAGCTTTATGACAAGGTTGTTGATCTTTATGACAAGAAGTTAATGTCAAAAGAGGATCTGACTAAGGTTAATGAAGCATTAGTTACCGTAAATCAGGTGTTCTTAAAACAGGAAAAAGCAAACTTCACCGTAAGACAGGCAACCTTAGCTGATGTTGACTCTCTTATGGATATGATTGAGTACTGGGCGAAGCAGGGACAGAATCTTCCTCGCAAAAGGAATGACATTATCCGTGGTATTCAGACCTTTGCTGTCTGCGTCAAGGATGAGAAGGTTGTAGGCTGTGCCTGTTTATATGTTTATGACTCAGGTTTGGCTGAAATACGCTCATTAGGTGTATCACCTGTAATTCAGCGACAGGGACAGGGCAGGGCGATTGTAAACTACCTCTTAAAGAGAGCCTCTAAGATGTTCATTCAAAGAGTCTTTGTGCTTACAAGAAGTCCTGAATTCTTCTCAAAAGTAGGCTTCCAGAAAACAGTTATTGAAGCTCTGCCTGAGAAGATTTTAAAAGACTGCGAAAACTGTCCAAAGCGTGAAAAGTGCGATGAAGTGGCATATATCTATAATGTAAAGGATCACAACTAATATGAAAATCACCAGAAAAACTTTTGACGAGGTAATGTTCCCTTGTTACACCCCAATGAACATGGTTATTAAGAAGGCTCATGGTTCATATGTTTTTGATAATGAAGGTAACAAGTACGTTGATTTAACCTCAGGTATTGCAGTTAACTGTTTAGGTCATACTCCAGATGGAGTTCAGAAGGTAATTAAAAAGACCTGCAAGAACTTAATTCATGTAAGTAATATCTTCTGCAACGAGTACACACTGTCATTAGCTAAGAAGCTAACCTCTCTTACAGGTTATGACAAAGTATTCTTTGTAAACTCAGGTGCTGAAGCTAATGAGACAGCTTTAAAGTTAGCTCGTCGTGTTGCTTTTGATGACTATGGCGCAGAGAAGAATGAGATCATCTCATTTGTAAACAGCTTCCATGGCAGAACCTTCTTCTCTGTAACCGTAGGTGGTCAGGAGAGCTATTCAGATGGTTTCGGTCCAAAGCCTGCTGCTATTACCCATATTCCATACAATGATATTGCAACCTTTGAAAAGACCATTTCAGACAAGACCTGTGCTGTAATTTTAGAGCCTATCCAGGGTGAGGGCGGTATTATTAAAGCAGATGATGCTTTCTTAGTAAAAGTACGTGAACTGTGCGATAAGTTCCATGCAGCTTTAATCTTTGATGAGGTTCAAACCGGTGTCGCAAGATCAGGTACTCTGTATGCTTATGAGCAGACACCTGTAAAGCCTGATATCTTAACCTCAGCTAAAGGTTTAGCTTCAGGCATTCCAATCGGTGCTGTTTTAACCTATGACAACTTTGCAAAACATTTTGTTCCTGGTACCCATGGATCAACCTTCGGTGGTAACGCTTTAGCCTGCTCTGTAGGTTGCTATGTACTTGATAAAGTAAGTGATAAGAAGTTCTTAGAGAATGTAAAAGCAACCTCTGAGTACATTAAAGCTGCTATCAGGAAACTTGATGAAAAGCATCATGTCTTTGATGATGTAAGAGGTGAAGGCTTACTTATGGGTCTTGTTTTAAACAAGAAATACTCAGGTAAGTCAGGTGCTCTGCAAAAAGAATGCTTTAAGCATAAGTTATTAACCTTAACCGCTCATGGCGATGTATTAAGACTGGCTCCTGCTTTAAACATTAAAAAGTCAGTTGTTGATGAAGCTATGAAGCTTTTAGATAAAGCTTTAACTGACTTTGTAAAAGACAATGCATAATAATAGGGGATTTTAGAAGATAAGAGCTTAAAAGTTTAAAAGCGAATCTTTTAAACAGAATTTAATGAATCTTATAAAATCTAAGTACGGCACTGTGTGAAATTATCAGATACATACAGTGCCTTAATTGTCTTAGTGGTAATAGCTGAAATCCACCTCAAGCTAATTTTCAAAGCAAACTCAGGATCTTTGCAAAACGCAATCATGATCTCGGCAAACCTCATTAAAGCTCAGTGCAACTAAAATTCAAGATTGTTTCCAAACTCTTTTAAGATCACTGCAACAAAAGTTCAAGATCATTGCAAACCAATCTTAAGATTTGTGCAAACTTATTAAAAGATCATCTGAAACTTTGTAGTACTCACAATAAAAGCCAGTAACTACAATTACTCAAAATTTTATTGTGTATAATTGATAAATATGAAGTAAAACAGGAACACAATAATGAACAATAATGAATTTTTACCACTACCAGATAATCCTGGCTGTTATGAAGAGCTAAAAGACGGTAATTGCTACTTTGTAGATAAGACAGAGTACTTAAAGACTGTTTTTACAAGTTCTACAAAAGTTCTGTTGTTTACAAGACCAAGACGTTTTGGTAAGACTTTGCTCATGACCATGTTTGAGTCTTTCTTAAAGATAAATTCTGAAAAGCCTTTTGATACCTCTTTACAGCAAAAATACTTTCAAGACACCAGGATACTTGAGGACAAAGAGTTCTGTTCTAAGTTCATGGGACAGTATCCTGTTATTGATATTTCTTTAAAAGATGTAACAGGTAAGACCTTTGAAATAGCATATAAAAATTTTGCAAAGGAAATAAGCAAACTTGCAGAAAAGTATAGATATCTTTTAAACAGCCCAAAACTAGATAAAGAAGATAAAGACAAATTAAGCAAAATTCTTAAGGTAGAGTTTTTAAGGGAATTTGAGAATTCAGATTATCTGACAGGTTCATTAAGTATCATAGCTACAGCTCTTTATAAAGAGTATGGCAAGTATCCAATACTGCTTATAGATGAGTACGATGTACCTCTAGCTAATGCTTCATATCATGACATACAGAATACAAAACTGTATCGTGATGAGAAAGACTTTAAGGCTGACTTTCATTACAACATGGTAGATTTGATGAAAAGTTTTCTTGGTATTTTAAAAGATCAAAAGACTCTCACCAAAGTCATTATCACCGGTTGTTTAAAGGTAGCTAAGAACAGTCTCTTTACAGGTGTTAATAACCTTAAGGTAAATACAGTCCTTTCTGAAAACGAAGACTATACAGGAATCATTGGTTTTACCAAAGAAGAAACCTATAAGTTCTTAAAAGATTATAAAATGGACAACTTTGCTCAAAAAGTAAAAGAGCATTATGACGGATACAAATTCTATGACAAAGAGATTTTCTGTCCATGGGATATAGTAAGTTTCATTAGTGATTATTACAAAAAGAATCTAAAGGGAACCTTAAAGTTAAACAGGTTAGAAAACTATTGGGAAGGCACTACCTCTGATAAATCCTTATCAGGTTACCTTGGTTATTTAACTGATAATGACAACCAAAAGATGCAGAACTTGGTTGATGGTAAGTCAGTTAACTTCATTCTAAATGAATCTATGAACTATGACACACTGTCAGAGCACAATTCAGATGATTTCTGGTCTTTATTACTACACACTGGCTATTTAACTCTTGATTGGGATAAGACTAAAAAGGAAGAGTTGTCTAAAGACAGTAAAACCAATAAAGAAGTTTTTGCAAGAATTCCGAATTTAGAAATACTTGAATGTTTTGAACATAACATTCAAAACAGATTTAATACAGAGATTGTACCTAACACTGTTGCAGATGAAATAGCTAATGCTCTTTTAAATGGTGATAGTACTTTTGCTCAATTAAAGCTTCGCACTATCTTAATGAGCTTTATCTCGTTAAGAGATAATGCCACAAAAGCACCTCATGAGAACTACTATCATGGTTATCTAAATGGCCTTTTCACTAACTGCTCTGAAAATTTCTTCTCTGAATATCATTCAAATTTTGAAGCTGGCGATGGTTATGCAGATATTGCCTTTACAGATACATTTTCAGAAAAGGCAGCAATAATTGAAATAAAAACAACAACTGTTGTTTCAGAGTTAATTGATCTTAGCCAAGAGGCTGTCGAGCAAATCGAAGAAAAGCATTACGCAGATCCTTTTAAAGCTAACAAAATGGTTCAAAGTATCTATGCTTACGGAATTGCCTTTGCAGGTAAAAACTGTTTTATAACCTGTAAAAAGCTTAAGTAGTTTCTCTCTTTCTCTTAGGCGCTACGGACGTTGTTTTAAAAGATCTTGCAACGCTATAGATTTATCTTTTAAGACTGTCATACTCATTACATTGATCTTGAATATAAATGCTCTGATCTTAAATCGAAGATATCTCTGCATAAAGTCTTTTAATCAGGATTTATAAAAGATAGAACTTATCATGTTTTACTCACAATAAATGCCATTAACTACAATTACTCAAAATTTTATTGTGTATAATTGATAAATAACAAGTAAGACAGGACACCTTAATGAGCGACAAACAATTCTTAGAATTACCTTACGGCAAGGATGACTTCCCTCTATTAAGAGAAGGAAACTGTTACTTTGTAGATAAGACTCCTTATCTTAAGACAGTATTTACAGATCAATCTGCTGTATTGTTATTTACCCGTCCAAGACGTTTTGGTAAGACTCTGCTCATAAGCATGTTTGACTCATTTTTGAAAATCAATCCTGAAAAGCCTTTTGATAACTCAAAACAATTAGAGCTCTTTAAAGGTACCAAAATCTTAGAAGACAAAGAGTTCTGTGATAAGTTCATGGGACAGTGTCCTGTTATTACCATTACTTTAAAAAAAGTAGACGGTACTAATTTTAAAGAGTTTTATGAGAGTTTTGCCTCAGCTGTATATGATGTTGCTTTAAGATACAGCTATCTAAAGAATAGTAATAAATTAGATAAATCCGATAAAGAAGAGTTAGAAAACTTAACCACTAAAAGTTATTTACTTAAAATCGAAAATCAGCAAACTGTAAAAGATGCTTTAAGAACCTTATCAAGACTCTTATATAAAGAGTACGGACGACGTGCCATTCTTTTAATTGATGAGTACGATGTACCACTAGCCACAGCTTCATATCGCGATAGAGTAAACAAAGTTCTATATAAGAACAGACCTGACTTTGTGGCAGACTGCCATGACAAGATGGTTGCCTTAATGAAAGGCTTTTTTGACTTGTTAAAAACATCACTAGGTGATGAAGGTGCTATTGGTAAGGCTGTGATTACAGGTTGTTTAAAGGTAGCAAAGAACAGTTTGTTTACAGGAGTAAATAACTTTAATGTCTGTTCTGTAGTAGACAGAGAACAGAAATACACAGGCATCATCGGTTTTACTAAAGATGAAACCTATAAGTTTTTAAAAGACTATGAATTTGAAGACTTCTCAGAAAAGGTTAAAGAGCACTATGACGGTTATAAGTTCTTTGACAAAGAGATGTTCTGTCCATGGGATGTGGTTAACTTTATCAAAAAGAACTTTGAGTTAAAGCAACAAGGCAAGTTTACTAAAATTAAAGCTGATAACTATTGGTCTGGCACTACCTCTGATAAATCCTTATCAGGCTATATTGGCTATTTAACTGATAATGACAATCAAAAGATGCAGGACTTAGTTGATGGCAAGTCAATTAGCTTTAAGTTAAACGAGTCCATGAACTATGACACTTTATCAGAACATAACTCTGATGATTTCTGGTCTCTACTTTTACATACTGGTTATCTAACCTTAGACTGGGAAAAGACTGAAGATGAAGAGTTATCTAAAGACCATTCAACTAATAAAAATGTCGTTGCAAGAATTCCTAATTTAGAAATCTTAGATTGCTTTGATACAAACATTAAAGCAAGATTTAGTTCTGAATTTATAAAGCATAACCTACATAATAAGTTAGTTAATGCTTTGTCCAGTGGCAATCAAAAAGAAATCTATGACATCTTCTTTGACATGTTACAAAAATATGTCTCAATCAGAGATACAGCAACTAAAGCTCCTTTAGAGAACTACTATCATGGTTTTATCAACGGCATCTTTGCAAGCTGTGAAAGCATCATTTCTGAATATCATTCTAACTATGAGTCAGGGAATGGCTATCCTGATATTACCTTTAAAGCAGAGCGTAATACCAAAGCTGTAATCATAGAGATTAAAGCAGCACCTACAGGTTCGGATATAGTAACCTTAAGTGAAACAGCTCTGTCTCAAATTGAAGAGAAGAATTACTCAGAACCTTTTATGAGTAACAGAATGATTCAAAGCATCTATGCTTACGGCATAGCCTTTGCTGGTAAAAACTGTTTTATAACTTGTAAAAAGCTAAAGTAGTTAGACTATGCAGCGCTACAGGCATCGGTATTAAACCTCCTGTAGCTTACTTTCTGGTAGCTTGTCCTGATTTAAATCTTTGAAACTTCCTTGATGTAAAACAATACCCATCCATATGATGTGGTTAATAACATTGCTTTACTGCTGTTTTAGTCAATTTTTAACTGACCTAAAGCTTTTATGATCTCTTCTACTTCTATTAGTTTTAACTGAGAATCATAGAGCTCTTGAGTAATCTTGTAAGCCTTTGCTTTCATGCTCTCTGTAGCAGCAGGTAGGGGAATTGCTTTTAACTCAGATAACTGCAAAACCTTTAACTTATCTCCAGTGATCTTAGTTTTAATATAGTCCTGCATATTGTTATTTCTTAATAAGGCAAAGAGCATTTCCTGAGAATATAGATCAGGATCTTTTGATCTGATAATTGCAAAGCACTGACCTGCCATGACTTTATTTTGTCCCTCTTTATAGAAACCTACTTTACCTACAGCACCTTTTACAGAGATCACTACATCTCCATCAATCAACAGATTTCGTTTAGCTTGTTTCAGTCCAAGTTCAACTTCAACCTTTTTAGGTACAGTTGTAATGATGCCACTCTCTGGTACATCGTTTAAATTTAACTCACATAGAGTCTCTTTAAAATCAGTATCTAAAGGTGATTTGCAGGTTAAAGCCTTATAGATAGTAGCTACCTTTTCTAACTCTACGGTACCTTTTTTAACGTAGGCTACACTGTCTAAGACATCTTTTGGGGATACATAAGCTGTAGGATCTAACTTACAGAGCTTATCTGTATTTGATTTAATAGATTCAGCTAAGACAAACTTACAGTGTTCTGAATTCTTTTGCAAAACACCTGTAGCTAAACTTGATAAGGCCCGAGATACCTCATCTATAGTCTTTAAAGCTAAGACACTGTGAGCTCTTGATGAGCGCTTATCATCAAGACAGTTTGCTGTAGAGAGGTTACATAATAACAGTTTTTTATCAGTACTTTTTGTATCTGCAATTGTGTTATCAATACCTTTTTTGCCTGAAGAGACTTGCCTTAAAGCTTCTCCAAGCTCTTTTGACACTGCATTGCTTACAGTGTCTTTATCAAATAACAATACATCAATTAAAAGATCTTTATTAGCACTAAAGAATCTTGGTAATCTGATGACAGCTCTTAAGTAATCATCCTCTAATAAGGTCTTTCTAAATAAGACACCTTCATTTGCATTAGTGTAGGTAATGACATGAGGAACAAAGAGTATAAAACGCTTTTGTACAGTTCTCTTTAAGAGGTTATATAAAGAGTAATAGTACTTACACAGATTCTGAATATCACCTTTAAAGAGATCCTGACAGACAAAAGCTGCACTGTGAGGATTATCGATTAACTCCTGTCTTGAAACATAAGGTTTTAATGGGCTTTTAAGTTTTAAGAACAGTTCTCTTATAAAGTTAAGCTCTAATGATGGTGAGTATAAATATGAAGTATCACCAACATCAGTTGTGTCATCCTCTTTATGCTTAAGCTCTTCATGTAATAGATGATTTTCATAGTCATGCAAAAAGACAGTTTTATTATCTAAGTTGTCAGAGTTTGATTTTAAGTTATCCGCATGAGAAGAATTGAGGTGAGAAGTTTTGAGTGAACTATATTTGTTATCGTTCTCATCAAATTTCTTGCAGGTCTCAAAGTTAACTTTGGCATCAATACTCATCTTACTGTCGACATTGACATAACTGTCAATGTTACAGTTATGATCGTGCAAAAGTGTGTATTCAGCATAAGGCAGAACATTAGATAAAAAGAGTACCTTATCGTGCTCCTGATTAGAGGTCTTATAAAGGTAATCACAAAGTACCTTTACAAGTCTCTGTTCATGGAAAAAGGTATTTAAGATTAGTTCATCAGCTGCATTAAAGTAGTTCTCAAAATTTGCAGTATCAGTATCTAAAACTGTACCTTTATTCCTTACGTCAGTAGCGCTTACAGAGCTAGGGTGGTTACTGTCATCTTTGCCTTTAGGCGAAGCCCCATCACGTAATGAGTCCTGTAACTTTTCAAATCTTAACTTATTGATGAATCTGCACAGATCGGCCTTTAATGCTGTATATGGGTAAGATTCATAAACACTGATACCAAGCTTATTTAAAGCATCAGTGTTTAAAGTTTTGGTACAAGCTCTGTCCTTATTTTCTTTTTTATTGTTCTCTTCAAGATAGCTTTCTTTAGCATTGTTATCTTTAACAGAGATATCATTTAAATAGCTATCTTTTAAGCAAGACTTGTTTGAATCAGTTACCTTTGCACCTATCCACTGTAAAAAATCTTTTACATATGGATTATCACTCTTTCTAATCTCATTAGAGTTAATACAGGTAACTAAATCATCTAAAAAAGAGTCCTGGCATCCATGTTCATTATATTTAGCTTCAGTAAATACAAGTTCATCAGAGCTTTTATCTTTAAATTGATAAAAGGCAACAGCAAGCTCAAATAACCATTTGGTATTTGACTTGTTAAAGAATGTCATAGAGGTAGCTTTTGCTCTTAAGGTTTTTATTATAAAACTTAAGTTATCCATGTTTACTTTATCTGTAAGCTCTTTCATGCTGTTATCTCTTAAAGCTAAATAAAACTTAATTGAACCTTTGTTAATCTAGTGTACAGACTAGTGTACAGAATTGTAGAACTAAAATCACAGCTTGACGTAATTTAGATATAAAAAATACCTAAAATTTTACTTGAAAATAATTAGGTATTGTATATACTGAAAATATGATAGAGGATGTTATTCAAGTTTCAGTCTTTTAAAGGAGATCAGTATATGTCGACAGTACAGGATAGAGTAGATGCACCACGTTTCTTTATCACAAGTGATCTTCATTTAGGTCATAAAAATATCATCCAATATTGTAACCGTCCTTTTGACTTTACAGATAAGGGGATTGAAGAGTGTGACGATTTTCTATTAGAGCAGTACAGAAATACAGTAAATGAGAATGACATGGTTATCTTTTTAGGAGATTTAACTTTTAAAAAGAATCACAAAGGTCAAAAGATGACTGAGATCTTTACAAAGCTTCCTGGTCGTAAGGTTTTAATTAAAGGCAATCATGACTGGTATAAAGACTCGTTTTACAGAAAGTGCGGCTTCTTATCTGTTAACAGATACTTAATCTTTGGGAAATACTTTTTATGTCACTTTCCAGTAACAGGAAAACCTGATTACCATGGAAGACTCATGGATGAAGAGTACTGCAAGTTTGTAAAGGCTACACGTGGCTTTATTGGTGAAAAAACAGGTTTCTGTACCAGGATTATTCACGGTCACACCCATACTCAAAGAGTAGATGAAGATGACGGGATTACTCGTTATAACTGCTGTGTTGACTATAAACCTAATCACTATGCTCCTGTGGAGTTTACAAAAGTGAAGTTCCCAGATCTATACACTGAGGTTGCAGCCTATTTTCAAGCGCTTGAGTCAAAACAGACAGAATGGCAAAACTAAATTTTTTTAATCAGTAATAAATAGGTATAGACTACACCTATTTTTTTATAAAAACACTTTTAAGGAGAGGGCTATGTTATCTCTTGAGAATAAAAATACCAAAGTAAACGGTTCAAACAATATCAGATCATTAAACCAAAACTTTAAGGCAAGACTAAAGGATAAGTTAGGTTTCACCCTTAATCCTTATACACTTGTAAATAATGCTTTAAGATGTAAAAAATCAGGCTCTTTGCAGTTTAAATCTGAGTTGATAGAAGAGGTGACATCAAAACTTATCAGAGATAATAGTGCTCTCTCTTATGATAAGTTTGCTTATAACTACTTTACAAAGTTGCTTTACAGACAAAAATGCAATGAGATAAATTGCGATAATGAAGCCTTTGAATGCTACGAAAAGTTCTCAAATGATGACTTTCGTCCTTCTTCTTTTGATGAAAGCTTTTGTTTTAAGGTATTAGATTGTTGCAAAGGTAAAGGTACTTTAAAGACAGAGCTAATCTGTAACTTTGCTCATTTTATGTTAGATAATGGAGACTTTACACCATTATCTGCTCGTTATGACTTTGCAAAAAATAATGCTGACAGTGCTGATGCTAGTGCCTTAGCAGTGATCTTAGTCTCTCATCTTTTACAGGAGACTCCTTTAATTGATCTTTTTACTCTGTACTATAATCACTGTGTTAAAGACAGTAATAATACAGAAAAGAGCGTAAATGATGATAATGGAAGTGCTCTAATTCCAGAAAAAGACTCTATCTTAAAAACAGACAATCAAAATCATGAACCTGATGTTAAATATGACCCATGTAAGCTTTCAGTTGATGACTATGGTTTGTCTGAAGATAGTCTTAAAGCTTATCTGCAGTTTTTGTATATCTTTTCAAATCGCTTATTTACTCATGATGTGATTGAAGAGAACAGTCTTCATGGAAAATTTGAAGATCATTTTGGTTCTTATGCAAGAAATGAAATAGCTTTAGCTAAGAGCTCATCTAATAAATCATATTTGGATAAGTTTGTTGAAGACTCCTACATTTATCTTGAAAAATATCTCTTTAAGACTGATGCGTTGCATGACATCATTCTCTTTGTAAATGAGATAAAGAGTGCCATTGAAGATGGCAAAAGTGAGAGTGAGTTATCTGATCTTATAAACTCAAAAAAGCTCCTGCTTTTAAATAACCTTTTATCACACAGAAAAGAAATTCCCCGTCCTACTCTCTATGTCTTAAGATTAGTTCGTGACTGCCTTTTACTTACTTATCTTTTACATGGTAATGATGCCTCTTTAAAAGCAAATCGCCTTTATAACTATCTGAAAGCTCAAAGCCTGAAGGCACGTTACTCCTCAGTACGCAAGAGCTATGACCGTACCTTTGGTATCAGTTTAGCAAAAGACTATGTAAGCGAAAGTACTTCATTAAATACTGACAGTGGCAGTATTGAGGCAACAGCTGTAAATGCTGATGATGTAGCTTTTACAAAACTTCAAGACAGTACTGAAGTGCCTTTAGTGAATGTAATAAACAGCCAAAATCCCCCTAAGTCTGGATGCAGGCACTTAGCTGATGCTTTGTATGACATCCCTGTTTTTAAATCCTTTATTTTAAAAAAGATGGTGCTTTTGTCACCTGTATTTAAAGACTGCCTTGACCTATTCTTAAGTGTTCATGGAACAGGTGATCCTGAATTTGAAAGCTTCATAAATGAACTTTCAGGTTTTGATTTTATCTTCAATGATCCTGATTTTGGGAAGATCACAAATGACATCTTAGTAAAGAACGGTGCTTACAATAAAGATGAAAAGGGACTTTTAGATAAAAATCATGGCAAAAACTTACTATTAGCTCAGTATGAGAATTTGATTACAACCTTAAAGTGCTTCTATAAATTAATTGAGCATACTGTAGATATCTTTAAAGACAATACCATTGATGATGGTTTAGCTCATAACCATGATGGTTATTACAGTGAGATTTTTGAAAATGAGAATATAGAAACAGCAAGAAAAGAAAAAGTTGAACTCAAAATTGCTCAAAGTAAAGAAAAAGCTGTCAGTGAAGCTCTTATGAGTATCGCAGCTTTCATGAGAGCACATTATCTTCCATATGATGCTGCAAGCTCTAATGCTTATAAAAAGCTTGTCTACTGCATGGTAGCTCATAAGCTTCCACTTATGAGAATTGATGGTTATAAAGGTAAAGAGTCTCTCTATCCATCCTATGTAATCAATCATAATAAGTCAGCAATCAATGCACTTTACAAAGATCTGTTAGAAACTAATTTGTCAAATTCTCTGAGCTCTAATTATGAGTATGAAATACCATCTTATTTAATCAGATTGCCTGAGAGTTGTCTGTCTTCAAAGAGTAATGTGGCACCTAAGGGCAAAGTGATCTCTTTAGATCCTTTAATGACAGCCTATGATAAGCAGTTTTATCACAGCCTTTATAAAAGCGCCTTTTTAAAGTATCTGTGTGCAACAGGATCAATGGAGGTAATCTGTGAGTTTATTGATAAGCACTATAAGGTTGGTAACTGTGAAGATGTTCTAATGCTGTTAGATTGTCTTCATATCTACTGTGACAACTATTTAAAAACAAAAGTTACGTCTCAATCTGATGATGACTATGCTAAAGAGATTAACTTAATAAGTATCGCTCTATCCTTCTGTATTGAGAGCGCTCAAGTATGCAGTCATGATAACAACGGCATTTACAGGAGTAACTGCTATGCCTTTAGATCTTATAAAGGTGAGGAAATCTCAGAGCTTTTAAACTCCCGTTTGTCTTACTTTTACTTTACTCATCAATACGTATTTTTTGCAATGCAAAGTGTAAAGAACCTATCTTTACAGCGCTATCAGCTACCCGTAACTGAGGATGCAGCTAATGTCGCTTATCTTGTAAAAGCACTTTGTGAGCATGATGTAAAAGATGCCTTGCATACACTTGAGCTTTTACCAGATCTGCCAGGCTATACCTTTATGAAGTCTTATATTAAGGCTCTTGTAAAGGAGAATGACAGTAAGGAGCTCATAACTCATGATAAGAACTTAAATAATAGCAACAGTAAAGAGTCTGAGCTCTTATTATCAGATGGTACATCTTTATTTAATGATTCTTCAGTAATTTACGATCTTAGACGTGGTAAATACGGTAATGTTCCACCATCATTTATTTTCCAGATCGTCGTCTTTTACAATTCGAGATATGACAGATTTTCACTTGAAACTGTTAACTATGATGTAAGTTACCTTAAGAGAACCTTTTTTAACAGCTTTTATATGCCTTATAAGAACTATCTGTCCGTGCATTCAGCTCTTCATCATTATTGTCCTTGCTGTTTTGATGGTGAGTATTTTAATGAGTATTCTCTCCTGTTCACTTTAGGCTCAGTAAACTGTGCTTCATACCCCAATGCATACTCACAGTCATTTTTTAATCCTCAGCCTGATTATTTAGGAGCTGTGCCTGCTTACTTTAAAGCTGGTTCAGATGAAAACAACTTTTCATTAAGATTAAGCTCTCGCTATGCTCATGAGCTTTTTGCAGAAAAAATGACAGAAAAAGAGCGTAAAAAGCAAAGATCTAGACTTGAAGAGAAGATTCGCTCTCATGGAATAGATCCTAATAACTGTGATTACCTGAAAAGAGATGATGGTAAAACTCACGCCACTTTAACAAACTCAAAGAGTATAGACGATTGCAGCTTTCATATTACAGGTAATAGGAAACTTCAAGATTACCTTTATGACCACTATCTTAAAGACTTTGAAGACAGCAAGAGCTTACACTCAGTCTCTTGTTTAGCCAAAGAGTATGGAGAAAAAATAAATGACAACGGCAGTTCTTCCATGAAGCGTTTTAGTATTGCTCATAAGAGAGCAAATTTAGTGTTATTCGGAGAGCATGGCTCTGGAAAAACTAAAGCTGTTGAGATTTTATTAAAAGCACTGAATATAAAGGAGCATAAGATAAATCTTGCTAGTCTCTCAAACTCAGGTATCCATGACTTTGCTAAAAACATTACAGAACAGTTCAAAAAAATTGACACTAGAAAACCATCAGTTGTGGTTATGGAAAACGTTGATGCCTATTTCTCTGATGTGCGCTATGTACGTGATGACAACGATTGGACCATAGAAGAGGTTAATGCTACAAAACAGGCAATTGAAGATATTGAAAAGAAAAATTGCTTTGTCATCATGACAGCAAATTATAGAGAAAAGATTGACTCAGGTCTTTTAGATTTATTCCCAAATACCTTTGAGATCTCAAGACCTGATGCAGATGATATTGTAGATTGTTTTACCTCAAGCTTTTCAAGGCAAGAGTTGAGCCTGTCTTGTATTAAGAATCTCTCAACTCAGTTGGAAGGTATGTCTTTAAACTCAGTCTTTAAATTCATAAAGATGGTAAATGCAGAGCTAGCTTTGGACAAGAATAAAAAAGGCAGATTTAATTTTGATCTTCAAGATACTTTAAATGCTCTTTTAAAGAAGTTCTTAGGCTTTACCTTAGATATGGATGCCTTTTTCTCTCTACCTGGACAGACAGAACTTGAAAAGTTTATCAATGATAACTTTATTGATTACATTAAGTATCCAGAAAAGTATCAGCGCTTTAAGCTTAAAATGCTGGATCCTATCATGCTCTATGGAGCCCCAGGCACTGGTAAAACCTATGCTGCTAATGCCTTAGCAAAGTTTTTAGGCTGGAAATTCTTTACCATTGATGCCACTCAATATGAACAGAATTCAGTAGGATCAGCAAAAAAGATAACTGAGATCTTTAACAAGGCCAAAGATGCTGCTCCTTCTATTGTCTTTATAGATGAAGCTGACTCCATGTTTGCTAAAAGAAGAAGTTGTAATAACAACGAAGGTATTTCCCAGTTCTTACGCTCAATTTCAGATACAGCTAAAGACAGAGTCTTAGTAATTGCAGCTACCAATCGTATTGATGATATGGATGAGGCTATCTTACGTAATGGCAGATTCTCAAACAAAATCGAGATTAGCTATGCTGATACTAAAGGCGTTTTAGCTGTAATGGAGGAGTATTTAAAAGATAAACCAGTAAGTAATGATCTCTCCTTAATTAAGGCTGCATCAAAATTGTCAGGTCATCCTCTTTGTGATACCAAATCCTTTTTAGATTCTGTTTGTAAGGAAGCAGCCTAGCGTGATTCTAATAAGATAGAGCAATGCGATGTCGATGAAGCTTTATTACATCTAAATCTAACCAGAATTGAGGATAACTACTCCTATCGTGAAACAACTCATAAAAGAGCAGGTTTTATCTAGTAAGTATAAGTGAAGGCTTTAAGCCTTCACTATAAAGACTTGAAATCAAGCAGTTCAAGGAGTTTCTATGTCAGATCTGAAGCATTTACCAAAAGGCTATCAATTGCCAGAGAACAACTTTTCAAAAGAAGAGTGGAGAGAGTACGTTCAATATCGCAAAGAGCGCGATATAGAAATGTCACTAGATGAAATTGAGTTTTGGCTTGAGCTTATGGAGCAAGAGTTTAAAAATGGGAAACTTAAAAGAGCAAAAGAGATCTTACATAAAATTCCTTATACCCCAGACTTTGCCTTCGGTATTAAGAAAACTCAGGGACTAGGCACATTAGCTACCTGCAACTTGTCATTAGCAAAATAGGTTTATCTAGATGTGTTCTGATTGAGAAAATTTTAAGAACTACTTATCTGTAAGTCCTTGATGCAATGAGTGAGTACGCTTATCTTCGTTTTGGAAGATCGTTTTAACTTCACAGAAGCGGACATATATTCACAAAACACTTTTGCAGAGCATGAGATTTTTTCAAAATTCAACAAAAAATCTTTTAATAACGATTTATCAGCATTAAATGCCACTAATCAAAATTCTCAAAATTTTTATCATGTATAATTAAAGTAGAACTAATGAGTTGAGAACAAGACAATGACAACAAAACAATTCTTACCATTACCATACGGAAAAGACGTCTATAGTGAGCTAAAAGGTAACGGATGCTACTTTGTAGATAAGACGCCTTATCTTAAAGAGCTTATTGATAAAGATAAGTCAAATGTAATGTTATTTACTAGACCAAGACGTTTTGGTAAGACTCTGTTTATGTCTATGGTTGAGTATTTTTTGAAAATAAACTCGGCAAATCCTGGAGACACCATACTTCAGCAAAAGTTGTTTAAAGATACCAAGATATTAGAAGACAGAGAGTTCTGTGAAAAATACATGGGACAGCATCCAGTTATCTGTCTTACCTTAAAAGGCGTTTATGGAAAGACCTTTACTTCAGCTTATTATAAACTGGCTGAACTTATTGTAGCTAAAGCTAAAGAATACAGTTTCTTAAAAGACAGTCTTGCTCTCAATGATGATGACAAGGCGACTTATGCTAAGTTATCAAGTAAAGATTTTTTACATAGAGCTGATGAAAATGCTCAATCATATGCAACTTCATCCATCATAAATCTAGCAACAATGCTGTATAAGCATTTTAAAAAGCAGGTTTATGTCTTAATTGACGAGTATGATGTACCTTTAGCAAAAGCTCAGGAATATAAGTACCATGATGACATGGTAACTTTAATCTCATCTTTATTCGATTTCTTTAAAACCATTCCTCAAGATCCTGAGACTGGCGAACAATATGTAAGTAAAGTCATTATGACAGGCTGTTTAAAAGTAGCAAAGAACAGCATCTTTACAGGTGTAAATAACCTCTATGTAAATACTGTTACAAGTCAATTAGGTACGTATACTGGAATTATAGGATTTACCAAAGAAGATACCTATAAGTTCTTAAAAGACTACGAATTAGATGATTTTGCCCAAAAGGTAAAAGATAACTATGACGGATACAAGTTCTATGACAAAGAGATGTTCTGTCCATGGGATGTAGTAAATTTCATTAAAGACAATTTTGATTTTAAACAGCAGGGACTATTGTCAAAAATAAAGGCTGATAACTATTGGGCAACTTCAACCTCAAGTTCTGCTGTATATGAATACCTAGGATATTTAACTGACAGTGATACTCAAAAGATGCAGGATTTAGTTGATGGCAAGTCAATTAGCTTTAAGCTTAATGAATCCATGAACTATGACTGTTTATCAGAGCATGATCCTAATGATTTCTGGTCATTATTACTTCATACAGGTTACTTAACTGTAGATTGGGAAAAGACTGGTGCTTTAACTCCAAATGAAAATAATCCCGATGATATTGTAGTAAGACTGCCTAACTTAGAGATTAAAGACTGCTTTACTAAGAATATTCAAAAGAGATTTAAAGATGTCTTTGTAAATCTTGAGTTACCAGGTAAGTTTGTAAATGCTTTAGTAAAAGGACAGCAAGTAGATATCTCTAATATCCTCTTTGATATGCTGCAAAAATATGTCTCAATCAGAGATACTGCAACTAAAGCCCCTTTAGAAAATTACTACCATGGCTTTATCAATGGTATTTTTACAAGTTGTGAAAAACTTGTCTCTGAATACCACTCTAACTATGAAGCAGGTAATGGATATCCTGATATTACCTTTAAAGCTGAGCGTAATACCAAAGCTGTAATCATTGAGATTAAAGCTACCTCTAAAGCTGAAGAAATGGATGAATTAGCAGCTATAGCTCTAAGTCAGATTGAAGAGAAGAACTATGCAAAGCCTTTTACAAAGATTGCAAAGATTACTGATATCTATGCTATTGGTATAGCTTTTTGCAAAAAAGATTGCACTGTAGCTTGTAAAAAAATAAAGTAATGCTACTCATCAATTGATAAGAAAATAGATCAACACACATAAAGGTAAGTCTCTTGAGAGTTATTGATGTTTCTTACCTTTTAAGCTTAGGATTATTCAAACATGAATAAGAAAGTAATTGCCTTTATCTGTGTCCACAATTCTTGCAGAAGCCAAATAGCTGAAGCACTAGGTAGGTATCTTCTTTCTGATAAATTCTCTTGTTATTCAGCAGGCACTGTTTTAAAAGATAAAATCAATCAAGATGCTGTAAGGCTTATAAAAGAGCTATATGGTATTGATATGGAAAAGCAGGGACAGAAAAGCAAGCTCATTAAAAACATCCCTACACCAGATCTTGCAATCTCAATGGGCTGTGATGTGTCTTGTCCTTTTATAGGTAGACCTTTTGATGATAACTGGCATTTAGAAGATCCTACAGGTAAAAGTGATGAGATCTTCAAAAGAGTGATCAAAGAGATTGAAGAGCATATCCTGCAATTAAAAGCCTATTCTCAAAAATAAATTTATTAAAACTTTCACAGATTGCCGTACTAAGGTGTAGATAAGATCTTCTTAGGACGACCTTTAGGTCTTTTCGGTTTGTACTCTTTTGGTTTAGGTTTTCTACCTCTTTTTTTTGGGGCAGGTTTAGGTGCAGGAATGGACAAATCAAGTTTTTCTAATTCATCTATAACACAGTCAAGAGTGTGAACCCATTTATCATCTGAACTTTGAGGCTTTTCACTATTAAAAGAGTCAGTCAATCCCCAGGCAGTGCCTAAATCATCAATCAAATCACCAAACGACATCTTATCTAACAGATTTGTCTTAGAAACAGCTTTGAGTAGACGAAACGTGATGATGGTAGATACCAGATTGACAAACTCTTTACCCATTAGCGAAATCACCTTAGATTGGATGAAACAATTAGCTTTTAGCAGGCTGAGCCTATCCTGATGCCGCACAGCGCTGGCAGAAACAAAAAGAAAAAGGTTAAGATGTAAGCACAGGATATAAATGCCTGAAATAAGAGCAGGAGTAAAACCAAGGTTACAAACTCATAGGAAAATCCACCTACAATCTTTAAGATAATTGGTGTCTTAAAATCCTCAATTGCCTGAAATCTTAAGATTCTGCCAAGTGCAAATCCTACTAAAGTCAGCATTACTAAATACTTACCAAAGCCTATTGCCAAAAAGAGGATCCTGATAACTGGCAATAAGATAACTTTATCTAAGTCCACAACCTTTGCTACCACCAGAACTGGTTTTATTAAATCAGCAATCTTACCTATCCTTACTAAGGCGTATTCACAGTTATGAGAAAAGATATAGCAAAAGTCATCTAATTCTTCATAAAAGATAACCTTAGTACTGGGGCCTAAGTAATCGGCACTTAAGATAAACAGCAAAATGATAAAACCGATTACATAAAGTCTTAATGTTTTAAAAGTAAAACCGAACATATGATCCTGTCCTGTATTGATCCTTGGTTGTTATCTAAATAATTAAAACTAAAATAGAGGAGGAAAATTTGATGCAAGCAGAGCTTTGCATCAATCCTAAAAGCATGGAAGTAATGCAAAGCAGTAAAGACACAATCTTCTAAAACCATACTAATCACGCACCTTATTGTCAGTAAGAATTGGAATTACACCTTTGACAAAGCGACCATCAGAGAGTTTTGCCACATACTCAAAGTTAGGCAATTCCATTAAGGCTGATGCAGGGAAAATCCTGTCGATATAGGTATTAGCACTTATAGAGGCTGAGTCTTTGTAATTCTCTTTATAGGTATCAGACATCGTACCTGTAGAGATGTTCTTGGTATAGAAAGTGGTATTAGGTAAAGAAGAGGTGATGACAGATGCTGTCTCTTCATCTTTTACTCTTAAAGCATACATAGTGTTGCAGTTACCAATTAACTGCATAGCTGCATCTTTAGAACCACATCTTTTAGCTAAATCAGAGAAAGTCTGCGTTGCAATCGTAATTGAAAAATCTGCACCACGAGCTTTGTTTAAAAGCTGCAGTAAAGCTTCATTAACCACTTCACTTGCCTCATCTATAAAGATACTTACCTTGCGTCTTTTCATTACTTTGTCAAATTTTGGTGCCTGCAGGATACTCATGATCTTGTCAAATTCAGGATTTAAAGCTTTATAACGAAGCTGTTTCTGTTCTTTTTCAGCCTTTTTCTCCTCAATAAAAGAGTTTATCTCATCCATATTTACAAGTTCACGACTAAGAGCTAGGGCAGCCTTAGCATCAAGATCGACATTATCATCACCTGCAGCATCAGTAAAATCTGCCTCATGACTGCGTAAATTGTCATTGATGTTATAATTTTGTTTGCAACCTATGTTGCCATTTAGTTTGCCATCTAAACAGGTATTAAAAGCACTGTCTACTTTACTAAATACATCATCAGCATGGCGCAACCTATCATTTGTACTATGATTATTAAGAGCATGTAAATCCTCATCCATTGAATAAATATGATCTGCAAAAGAGCTTAGATCTGATAAAAGTAACTTACCTACATATGAGCTTAAGGAGGCATTGGACATTGAATGCAGTGCGCAGTAAAAGACCTTATTCTTCTGGTAGATATCTGAAAAATCGGTTTGAATTGGACTCTTTGACAAGATCTGTTTTAGGTTGTAACTGTTTAAGGTATTAAGTACGGTCTTAATACTTGCAGTGGTTCTTTCAAAGAAAGACTGTTCTTTTACAGTCATAGATATCAGCTTTTCAAATTCAGGATCAGTATCCAAATTTGAGTGCTGTTTTAGATACTTGTAATAGGTAAGAAAAGCTGCTGCCTTGACCTGAATTTTTACGTTCTTAAGCTTTGAGTTTTTCTTTTTAGCTGTAGTCTTTTTAGTCTCAGTTTTGCTTTTACCTGAGTTATTTGCTGTATCAGAAGCAGTACCTGAAGTTGCATCTTCAAGCTTCTTTTTAGGAGGACGACCACGTCTTTTAGGTTTTACTTCAGTCTCTTTAGAGTCAGTTTCTGTTTTTATGGTATTGCTGTTATCAGCAAAATTACCTGTCTGGCTGCTGCCATTATCAGTATAATTATCAGTACCTGATGAGACATCTGTATCTGCAATTTGAGCTTCAACGATATTATTCTCATCATTTTGAGCTTTTACTTTCTCTTTAAGAGCTGATAACTGCTCTGGTGTTAAAGATAAAGCAACCTCTGGATCTAAAAGACTATCCTCGCTTATATCAGAAATACCATCTAATTGAGCTTCATCGCCAATGCTTACTAAGAAATCTCTTACATGAGTGTAAAGGTGCTTTTCAATAGAATAGCCTTTTAATAGTCTTGCAAAGTACACAGCAAGATCTCGGTTTTGAGTTTTAGCTGTAAGTTTAGACAGACCTGCTACCATGCCGTCAAAGTAGCTTTCGATATTGGCATGATTGCAGATATGGTAGATATCAACAGGTAAATCAAGACAATCTAAGGCAGTTACAGCACAGGCTACAGCCTCCTGACCATAGCTTGCAAAGCTGTCAGTATCAAAGGTTGACTGCTTCATAAGAGATGACAGTTTATCTGCAATATCAGAGGCACTTGTGGATGAGCCAAAGAGGTTAAAAGCAGATGTGGTTAAATTTGGATCTTTGACATCTAAAACATGGAAAGCACCATCACGATGAGTACAGGCACAGATTCTACGAGCTCTGCGCTTTAAATCGTGATCGCCTTTAGGATCGATAATGATGACAGTATCGTTTCTTTCTATGGCCTGAGTAATTAAAAGATCAAAGAATCTGGTTTTACCAGCGCCTGTAGTACCAAAAACAATGGCATGATCTTTAATATTCTGTAAAGACATGAACAGAGGCTTATGGCGTCTTTCCAGATTATGAATTTGAGCAGAGCCTTTACCGTGAGGCAATTGCTTTAGTCCCTGCTCCTGGAGTTTTGCCAATCGTCTTGCATGCTTTGGTAAAAACTCGTAGCCATATCCAATAAAGAGCTTATTGGTGATGTTTTTAGCAGCGACCATGGTCAGTGCTGCAATGTCATCTTTATTCAGATTTATAGGTACATAATCCTCACGGTTACGGTTTTCTTCCTTTTGAGATTCAATATGTCTGTCGATAAGACGGGTAGCTTCTGTAAACTTATAGTTACTGTTTTTATCTAAGATAGGTACTTCCTCGTAACCTGAGAGCTTATAAAGCTCACTGTCACAAAGATAGTATTCATTAGAGTTTTCAAAGTCAGGTTCATATTTGAACATCCCAACATAGATTGGTATGTTCAATAGGATCACCAATGCAAATGATAGAGATGATGAAAGTGACGCACCATCTAGGGCACAAAAGATACAGGTTACAAACAGCATTGAAGAACCTAACACAATTAACCAGGTAGGATCTTTGGTTTGAAAACTGTTTTCTACAGATTTTGATTTAAAGAACATTAAATTTTCCTCAAGATTTGATTGAGGAAGTGTACAGGGCAAATTTTTTAGAACAGTAGAATTACTGTCAAAAAATGCAAAAAATAGAAGCTTTTTTGAAAATTTTTTATGGTTTTTTCTTATTATTTCTTTAGTATCAGAAAAAATTATGATTCTTATTTTTTCTGTTTTTTTAATTATTTATTGTAGTGTGAAAATGACAACCTTCCATATATAATAAGGAATGTAAAGCAATTCCATCGCTGGAGGAGATAAAATGCCGAAGTATTTAAATAAGGATAAAAATCTTTTCAAGAATCATTAGATTCTTTTATATACGTTGACAAGTCTCCTTTAATTGAGATCCTAAATAAATGTATAAAGACAAAGCAAAAATATTTTTGTCTCAGTAGACCTCGTCGCTTTGGAAAGTCAGTAACAGCACAAATGCTATGTTCTTACTATTCAAGAGGTGAAGACAGCTCATCCCAGTTTGATAGTCTCAAAATTGCAAAATCTCCAAGCTATAAAAAACATTTAAATCAATATAATGTTATTTTCATTAACATGTCGCTAGAGTTTAATAGCGCACGTCATGATGTTAATCAAATGATTTCGTCTGTCACATCTTCAATTGTAAAAGAATTAAAAGAAGCTTATCCGCAAGTTGTATTCAATTCTCCAGACAAATTGTACGAAGCTTTAGACGATGTATTCTCTGTCAGCAAAGTTCCTTTTGTCTTCATTATTGATGAATGGGATCGCATCATGCGTGAGAAAAAAGAAGATGCTCAAAGTTTAAAACTATATCTTGAATGGTTAGAAAGTATCTTTAAAGATCAGGCCTATATTGCTCTAGCCTACATGACAGGTATTCTTCCGATTAAGAAGTACGGTAACCAGAGTGCATTGAATATGTTCAATGAATTTTCAATGACTGATCCTGATAACTTTGCTCCATTTATTGGTTTTACAGAGAAGGAAGTTCAGTCATTGTGTAACGAATTCAAGATGAATTTTAATCAAATGCAGCAATGGTATGATGGCTACTCTTTTATAGATGTTCCTCATATTTATAATCCAAATTCTGTAGTAAAGAGTATCAGCAGAAAAAGATTTGGAAGTTACTGGACCAAAACAGAAACCTTTGAAAGCCTTCAAGAATATATTGATATGAACATGGAAGGCTTAAGAGATGACATTGTAAAGTTAATTGCAGGTGAAGATGTAGTGGTAAATGTAGCTAAATTCCAAAATGATATGGTTACATTTAAGACCAAGAACGATGTATTAACTCTGCTTATTCATTTAGGATATCTCGCGATAAAACCAGATTCAGATATCAGAGTAGACAATATTTCTAAATTTGCAGTTCATATTCCAAATGAAGAAATCAAAATGGAGTTTAGAAATATCGTTGAAGATAATGAAAAATACTCTGGTGTCTATAATCTTATAAGCAAGTCATATGACCTGTTAAATGATATCTGGTCATTAAACTCTGATGCTGTAGCTAAAGTCTTTGATGAAGCACATCAAGATCATACTTCAATATTAACTTGCAATGACGAGAACTCATTGTTATGTGTAATCTCATTATCACTAGTTTTAAGTACTACTGATACCTATAACGTTATAAGAGAATTACCTACAGGAAAAGGCTATGCTGATTTAATCTATCTACCCAAAAAGGTGTAAACAAGCCAGCTCTTTTAATTGAGTTAAAGTATGATAAGTCTGCACAATCTGCCATCATTCAGATTAAGGAAAAGAATTACTTACAGTTTTTTAAAGACTATAAAGGTGAAGTCCTACTAGTAGGTATTAACTACTCAAAAGACACTAAAACACATCAGTGTATTATTGAAAAGGCTCAAATTTAGGCAATTTAGTATTTTGCCACAAGTAAAACTATTACCTTAAAGATTTGATTATTACCTTGTGGCAAATATGATCTATGATAATGATTCTAATATCTTTTGGTACTCTACTTTAGCCTTTACAAGGGCATCTCCTGTAAAGTCTTTATAGTTAAAGTACACCTCAGATAATCTGCCTTTTAATCCGGTAAATTTATTCAGAAGTTCAAAGCCATCCTTTAGCTCCTCAAGATCTAGATCTGAATAGAACTCTACATCATGACTTAAAGCTGTAAAGCAAAGGTATAGGGCAGTAGCTAAAACTCTAGGTTCTTTACTTTTACCTGAATGCCAAATTTTATGCTTTTCTGTTCCAAAGTAATCACCATCTGGCATAAAGAAAGAGCCATCCATAAGATCGATATCTACAGAGCGCTCGCCTTCTCTTAAATATCTTTGTACGACGTCTTCTGCTGTAGCAGGAGGCTGAGCTAACATTCTCCAACCAGGAGCTAATGCTTTATATGAGAAATCCTCATAGTCACCGTCTTGGCAGATACCACAGATAACCTTGCAGACATTTAAAGCAGCTTCATCATAAATGCCACCTTTGACCATACCTACAAGACCTTGTACTAAAGGCATTCTCTTTGGTGATAAATATGAGTAGATATCAAAGTAATCGTCACTTGCCAAACGCAGGATCTTTACAGGAATATTCAGGTTATGCTCTTTTAACAGCTCATGGAGTACATGGAAGTTTAGGGTATAGAACTCGTTTAATTTGGTCTTTTTATCAGGATTGTCACTTTCTGTGGTGATAGTTTCTTCTTTTTTATCTAAGATCTTTAAGCTTGTAAGATAGTCTAGGCACTCTTTGACACATTCAGGAGTTCTTCTTAAATTACGGGCTAAAAGGTGCACATGATTTCTAGCATTAAACCTTTGGCACTTTTCTAGTGAATGCCAATAGAGCATGACTGAAAGCACTAGGCATACAGCATCATTTGGTACATCATCTCGATTAAACACGCTAAGTTCTGAATAGTAAGGAACTCTAGTAAGACCTAATTCTTCCATTTGACCTTTTTCTTCTGATAAATGATCTTGATAAACAAGTACTGAAGTCTTGCAACTTATACTGTTTGTAACGCATGAATTATAGCAAATAGAGCTTAATTTTCAGAAAAATGATTTGATTACTAAATAATCCTAAAAATCAGCTTGCATCCTTACATTAAGTGTACATAAAATAAATAGTACAAGATTTATACGTTACTCTGTCAGGAGTACAAAATGAGAATTTTGAGATTTTGGATATATCTTCCTCTTACTTTTGGAATAGCCTCACTCATAAGTATTTTTGCATGGGATAGTTTTATATTTGCTGTAATTTTGGGAGGGTTAGGCATTGTCTCTAGCTATTTTGCTTTAGATGAGTATCCTGATGAGGAAAATATTAATTTTACAGGTGCAGCTCTTTCTTATTCATGCATAATGATAGTAATCGGTATTTTGCTTGATAAATTTTTTGATTAACCTATTTCAAAAAATGTTTTTCACGCTTATCGCGACTAAAAAATAATTTTGAACATTTACGTAAATTAAATGTACAATAGATAGTACAAAATTTATGCGCCAGTGCGTAAGGATCATCTTTTGCCGTATCTTCCGATTGTTTTAGGAATTGTCTCCATCATAAGTATTTTTACTGGTGCCGGTTGTTTCTTAGGTGTGGCTTTAGCTGTTTTAGGTATTGTCTTTGGCTTTATAGCTTTAAAAAAGCATCCAGAAAGCACAAAACTGTGTTATACAGGTATTGCTTTATCTATTGTAGGTTTAGTACTGACTCTGTTGATAGTGATTGGTTTTATTGCCATCATGGTAGCTTTTTGTTTTGCCTGACCATCAGGTAAAACAAATATCATCAAAGTATGGTATTATTCTCAATATATTTGCATTCAACACAATATATACCTTTAGCTCAATATAAGTATCTTTATAAAGCCTCCATTTTTCTCTGCAAAAATTCTTAATAAACTCTTCAAAAGCAGTCTTAAAACACTCTAGAAGTTTTGCATATGCATGCTTGTCAGCACATTAGTGAATACGATATTTATCAAATCTTGGTAAAAGTCGATTTCTTATGCAATCAGCATTGACACTAAGGTAAATTCAAATATACTGAAAGCGCTTTTATAGCAGGTATTTTTCATTCAGAGGAAATTATGTCTGACACCATCTCGAAGAACGATCAGGGCTTTTTAGATCGTCATTTCAAATTAAAAGCTAAAGGAACTAATGTCCGCACTGAGATCATTGCCGGTATTACTACTTTCGTAGCAATGGCTTACATTATTTTTGTTAACCCATCAATCTTAAAAGAAGCAGGAATCCCTGTAGAAGCAGCTGTTGCTGCAACTATCTGGTCTGCTGCTTTATGTACTATTGCAATGGGCCTTTTTGCAAATCTTCCGGTTGCTATGGCTCCTGGCATGGGACTTAATGCCTTCTTTACCTTCTATGTATGTAAGACTGTAGGCTTGAATTGGGAAACAGCTTTAGGTGCTGTGTTTGTATCAGGTTTAGTTTTCTTTGTGCTGACTGTTACCAAACTGCGTCAGATGATTATTGATGCTGTACCAATGAGTTTGAAATCTGCGACCGTAGTCGGTATAGGTATGTTTATTGCTTTCGTTGGTCTTCAAAGCTCAAATCTGATTGTTGAATCTCCTGCTACAAAGATCACCTTAGGTACTTTCTCTGATCCCAAAGTTGATCTAGCTCTTTTAGGAGTACTCATCATTGGCGCTCTTTTAGCTTTAAAAATCAGAGCAGCCATGTTAATCGGTATCGTGACCGTAACAGTAATTGGAATGATCTTTGGCGTAACTAAGGCACCTGAGGGCATCTCAGATGTTGTAAGTTTCTCTTTCCCTGGTATGGGGGAGACCTTCTTAAAGATGGATCTTGTAGGTGCTTTCCATTATGGTTTAATTTCAATCATCTTTACTTTCACCATTGTTGAGCTATTCGATAATATCGGTACTCTAATCGGTGTTACCAAGGCTGCAGGTCTTGTAGATAAAGACGGTAAGATTGAAAACTGCGATAGAGCTCTGATGACCGATTCTGTTGGTACCTTATTATCAGCAACCATGGGTACCTGTGCTGTAACCTCATATGTTGAATCATCAGCTGGAGTAAATGTTGGTGGTAAGACTGGTCTTACCGCAGTAGTTGTTGGTATCTGCTTCTTATTAGCATTCTTCTTCTCACCACTTGCAAGCTTAATTCCTGCTTATGCAACAGCTCCTGCTCTTATCGTAGTAGGTGCTATGATGATGAAGAATGTACAGGGTATCGACTTTACAGACTTCTCTGAATCAATTCCTGCTTTCTTAACCGTGATCATGATGCCAATGACCTATTCTATTGGTAATGGTTTTGGCTTCGGTTTTGCAAGCTATTGTCTATTAAAGCTGATCACTGGTAAATACCGTCAGGTAACTCCAGTTATGTGGGGCGTAAGCATCATCTTAATTATTGGCTTCTTTATGCACCAGTAATCTTTCGTGCAATCTTTCATAGAAAAGATTGTCTTGCCACGTTAAACAAAAAGCTATGTTAGACAAAATCCGGCATAGCTTTTTTAGGGGCGTTTTCTAAATTCTCAGAATTTAACAATCGTCAGAATTTAGCAAATTTCAGAAGTAATCATCTTAAGTCGAATTTTTGAACCAGCACTAAGTTCACACTTTAAAGGAAGTTTAAACAAAGAAACCATAAACAAAGAATGCTCAATTTCTCCTTAATACCGCTCAACAAACTTTTATATGATTTGTAGAAATAGAGGTAAAAGGTTTATTTGATAACATATGTTCTTAACTTTCCTGTTCCTGTCTGCTCAAGCTGTCCTTCTTCACAGAGTTCTTTTAGTAGCCTGAATGCTTTGGTTGTTCCAGCTCCAATCAAATTCTCAACTTCTTTTCTTGATACACTGCCTTTTTCCTTTGCATACTGAATGATAAGTTTCTTCTGTTCATTAAAAGAGATATCACCGTCATTGGCACTGTAGGACTGTATATTAGAGTCATGCTCCTCATTTCTGTTTGGGAGAGTCACTCTGAAAACTCCCTTTGCAGTTTCAAATTCAGGCTGCAGTAGATTTGATTTATATACGCGTTCTATCTTTCCTATTCCCGTACCATAACTTTCAATCAGCCTCATCCGATAAAAAATCGCTGCAAGGTTAGGATTTCTCGACATGGATACTCCAAGAAAAATAGATTTTAGATCCAAGCATGAAACCAGTCCGCCAAGAGACACAAACTCAATTCTATCCGCGAAAATATTAACAAGATTACTGCCACTAAAAGAATAGTCCCTATGGACAATACTATTAAGCAACGCTTCTCTTACAGCCTCTTCTGGATAATCTCTCTTATCAGTTCGATTAAGTCCAGAGAAAGTAGCTTTGGTTTTGTTTACAAGATCTATGAACTGATATACATCTTCAAGTTGCTTCAAAATAGAACCAGTAAATTCTTTTCTATCACGGAACTGTTCTTTATCAGTTCCCTGAAAAAGTGCAACTTTTGTAGTTGTTTCACACTGATCTGACAGCAGCAAAGCTAAATTCGTATAAAGACCATCTTCTCCAATGAGTTTAAGTGTTCTCATCTGAGAGGGACCGACTTCTAGAGATCTGCTTTGCATTTCTGAAAAAAATGTCTGAAAAGTCAATTCCTGATTCATGCATCTACACTGTTCAAAGGATCTGCCACTGTTTTGAAGAAGCATTTCTCTGATGCCTTCTTCTGTCATTGGCTGTGTGGAACTGCCTTTTCGGACATATACTCCACTAGGTTTTAGGCCCTTTTCTTTAAGATAATAAGGTCGATTCGTTCCTGTCGTTACATCAATTTCGACAACCTGTTTGCCTTCTATCTCAACTGTGTTTACTTTTACAAATGGCATTACATCAGGAGATAGTGAATCTTTTAGTGAATTTACTATTTGTAGCATCACCCCATCAGGATCATCAATTCCTAAGACAGCACCATCTTTTCTGACTCCAACATAGACTGTTCCTCCATAAGCATTGGCAAACCCCATTACTTCTTTGCGAATATCGGGAACATATTCTTGTTTGAACTCTATATTCTGATTTTCAAATGACAGCATTTCGTACGATATCCTTTCTACTTTCTTTCTTTTTTATTATAAAAGAAAGGAAGAAAGAAAATCATGAAAAGGCTAGAGGAGCAAAAGCAAATATTTTCATTATAGGAGAAAGCATTAAGTTTCTCAGCTTATTCCTATTTATCTGGCATAGCTTTTTTGAAGGTTGTTTTTAAATTATCAATCTTCAACCTCAATTAACCTTGAGCTAAAGCTGATTGTCACCTCATGCTCTCAAAGTCCAAGAGAACCGCTAAGAATAAACACCGTTAATGATTCATGTTGTATCCCATAGTAGCGATTACAGTTACGATATAGATGGCATCTAAGATATAGGATTCTTTTACAATTCTAATTCTAGGAGCAGCGTTACCGTTTTCTATATCTGTAACGCCTAGAGCATTGAGCTTTTCATCATCAACTTCTTTAAGATCATCAATTTGACCGAATAACTCTGAAGTTTCAGCATTGATTAACTTGTCTTCAGTAAGATCAAGTTCTGATTTGAACTGACCGGTTTTGCTTTTAGAACTGATGTAGCTGTTACCCATATTGGCAAAGGTTTTTAGCTCTTGCTCAGACATGGCATAGTACTCATTTATGCCTTCATTTTTTAGGTAGGCAGCACCAAAGGTCTTGATATCATGAACAATGCTGTTTTCTGACAGCTTATCATCCTGAAGTAAAAGTACTACGTCTTTTACTGTTCTATAAGGCTGAGACTTTAATGGAAAATCTACAGAGTAGTGAGCAATTAAGATCTTGTTGCCAGAGCTTACCTGAGTGGCTTCATAGAGCTTTCTTGAAACATAGTAGTCGTAGCTGCGCTTTTCTTCATTTGGATTTAACATCCTTGATAAAACTGATTTTACAGTTGAAAGATCATTAGTTACATAACGATTAACCTCAGTTACATCACCAAGATCTTCACAAAAGCTAGAACATCCTGTAAGGAAAGTTGTTGTACACAAAAGTGCTATAAGACTTAATAAAAGTTTGAATACTTTCAAGAAGTACCTCATCATTTTAGAAAATGAACCAGCACCTGATTGGTGTTTGTAGTTTATGGTGCAGGTAATTTATATCTTATTATACAGTGCTTTTTTTATTGTAATGCTAAAGTTGCACCTTACATAACATAGCTTATTTCTTTAGACATGGACTCTGATTTACAAAGGATGATCTTTATAAATAAAGAATAGCATTTGTAACATCTATGAAGAAGAAATCCTCTCCTAATCTTCTAAACCATGGAGGCAGAATTTCTCCTTTATCCCAATCAACGTACTCATAGTAGTCAGTTGTCTTTTCAACCTTTGGTACGATATTGTCTGTGTTTTTGCCAAATGAAAGCTTGGTCTTTTTAAAATCATCTCTATCAACAAGCTTTAAGCTTGGAGCTTCATAAACAACTTTGATTAACTGATCTGAGATGATCTGTATTTCATCTTTATCTTTTTTAGAGTCAGCTTTTACGCTGTCTAAGACTACAGACTGGAAATATACCTTACTCCAGTCATAGTTGATGGTGTCTTTTAACTCGTGCTCTGTTAATTCATGATAGTACTCGGTTGATTTACTAAAGACGACATCCTGAATAGCATATGAGGCACCAGTGTAATCAACACTTTCAACTATATTGTCAGCCTTTAGATTGTCATTTTTTAAGGTGATGATAATGTTCTTAGTGGTCTTGCATACAGCGTTTGGCTTGTATCTTAAGCCTGGATATCTTGCCCAGTACTGCACCACTAAAACTCTTTTATTATCCTTTTTTAAATTACCAGTATAGAGAACAGTATTTAGCAAATAATCAGAGCTTGCTGTACTTGGAGCTAAGTGAGTGAAGAGTTCACCTAAGGTGGTTTTACCGTTTTCAACATACTTTGTAAGCTCAGTTACATCACCAATCTTTTCATAAGGAGTAGGTGGCTGAGAGTTATCGGTGATGGAGCTGCAGGCTGTGAGCACTGAGGTTGTAAATAAAAGGCAGGTAAGTGCCATAAGAGTTTTTAAGATACAGGAGATGTTTTTCATGGTGTGACCTAAAGTTAATAAGCTATAAGTGATTATACAGAACTTTAATAGAGCCATAGAAATTGGAGTTACAGATAGGTGATCTTGTTTTAAAAGTTAAGAATAAATGAGTTTTGTAACGATAAAAACAGGGAGACTTTAGGATAAAAGAAAGGCTCAGCTTTCGCTGAACCTTAATGAGTAAGAAAAATGATAATGTATATAAAGGAACTTTTACCTCAAGATTTACATCTTGTGGCCCATCTCGTAAGCTTCTTCATGAACGTCGGTTACAGCACGACCTGATGGATCGTTCATCTTTGCAAACTTTGCATCCCACGCAATAGCAGTAGGAGTAGAGCATGCTACAGACTTACCATATGGAACAGTCTTTACAGCTGATGGTAACTTGAACAGATCTTCAAAGATTTCTCTGTATAAGTAAGCTTCCTTTGTTAAAGGAGTGTTTACTGGGAATCTTACCTCACGCTCAGCAAACTTTCTGTCTGAAACTTTTTCTTCAGCATAGTCACGCAGAGCATCAATCCATGAGTAACCTACACCATCAGAGAACTGCTCTTTCTGACGCCATAGAACTTCCTCTGGTAACATACCGTCAAAAGCCTCTCTTAGAGCCTTCTTTTCGATAACCTTACCAGGGCACATCTTAGCTTCAGGATTGAAGTGCATTGCGATGTCTAAGAATTTCTTATCTAGGAATGGAACACGACCTTCAACACCCCATGCCATTAGAGACTTATTTGCTCTTAGGCAGTCATATAAGTGCAACTGATCTAACTTTCTTACTAACTCTTCGTGCATCTCTTTAGCATTTGGAGCTTTGTGGAAGTATAGGTAACCGCCGAAGATCTCATCAGAACCTTCGCCTGATAAAACCATCTTAATGCCCATAGCTTTGATGTAACGTGCCATTAAGTACATAGGAGTTGAAGCTCTGATAGTAGTTACATCATAGGTCTCAATGTGATAGATAACATCGCGAAGAGCATCCAAGCCTTCCTGAATTGTATAGTGAATTTCGTGATGAACTGTACCTAAGTAATCAGCTACTACACGAGCTTTCTTAAGATCTGGTGCACCTTCAAGACCGATTGCAAAAGAGTGTAATCTTGGGAACCATGCCTGTGACTTGCCGTCATCCTCAACTCTCTTTTCTGAGTAGAACTTGGCAATAGCTGAAATTACAGATGAATCAAGACCGCCTGAGAGTAATACACCGTAAGGTACATCACACATCAACTGACGACGAACTGCATCCATCAGACCATCTTTTAAACTCTTTACATCAGCAGGGTCGTTCTTAACATTGTCATACTCGAACCAGTCACGCTTGTAGTACTGCTTAAACTCATAGTCACCGTCTTTAGTGTATAAGTAATGACGTGGAGGGAATTCTTTTACTGAGTCACAAACGTTAACTAAAGCTTTCATTTCTGAGGCTACATAAAAACGACCTTCTCTGTCAGTGCCAACATACATAGGGTTAATACCCATATGATCACGGGCTGCAAAGATAGTGTTGTCTTTAGCGTCATAGATAACGAAAGCAAAGTCACCTACTAATCTGTCTACAAAGTTTTTACCAGTACGCTTGAATTCTTCATATAGAGGGATGATTACCTCACAATCTGAACCTGTCTTGAACTTGTAATCAACTGTAAGTTCTTTCTTCAGATCTTTGTGATTGTAGATTTCGCCATTAACAGCCAAAACAATAGACTTGTCTTCATTATATAGAGGCTGAGCACCATTCTGAGGATCAACAATTGACAGACGCTCATGAACAATAATTGCATGATCGCCCTGATAAATACCTTCCCAATCAGGACCGCGGTGCAACTGCAGTCTTGAGTTCTCAAGTGCAGTCTGACGAAGAGCTTCAGGATGCTCTTTAATATCAAAAATACCGAAAATTGAACACATAAATAACAGCTCCTTTGATGCTGTATCTTAGTTAAAAATCTAGGTGGCAGGCATTGGTTATGCCTTAAGCCATGTCGTTGATGTTACCACAAAGAAACAACCTTAAAGCCCTATCTCACATTAATGGTGCGTGATATTTAGTAAAACCAAAGAATATTTACCGTACTTAAGATTAGATTTATAAAAAGTATTTATAAATCAATTAAATAAACTATGGTGCATGTATGCACTAAAATGGACATGTATTTTTAATAAAGATAAATATAGTGTTTATAAAAAGAGAGTTTTTTATGAGTTGTAAAAGCTATGATCCTGATCAAGTTTTAGCCTGTAATTAACGTTTTGTATTTCTAAAAACAGTTATTTTTTAGAAAATTGAGTTTATATGAAAAACATTTGCATGAACAAGTGAGTAAATATCGTCATTAAGCCTATATTTAAAGCCCTTTCTAGATTAAAATATACAGAGGATTAAAAATCGAAAATTTATAAAACAATAAAAGACCTAATCAAACCAAGAGGTGTAAGTACCATAAAAAGGGTACTTTAAGAGCCGTTTACATTTATGGCTTAATAAACCTATAAACCTATATCAGAGCAGTTCATTGGAGGATACATGCCAGAATTTGACATGAACTATGCCTTTCTCATAGTTGGTATTCTTTTAACTTTCGCTATTCTGGCTTCAAAATTATCGTCCTTCTTTGGTACCCCGTTACTGTTACTGTTCTTGTCAATTGGTATGTTAACAGGTGAAGACGGTATTATCCTGCACCTGCACTATACTGATTACTCCTCAGCTTTCTTTATTGCAAACTTAATGCTTGCGGTGATTCTGCTAGACGGTGGTTTGCGTACCAGTTTTTCTATGATGAAAAATGTGGCAGCTGAATCTGCTGTTTTAGCAACCGTAGGTGTTATCCTAACCTCCGGTATCACAGGTTTAATTGCTTATTTATTACTTGATATCTCTTTAATTCAGGCATTACTTTTAGGCTGTATCGTAGGTTCTACTGACGCTGCTGCAGTGTTTTCTTTATTAGGTAAAGACAAGAACATTTCTTTAAAGTCAAATGTATCTAATACTCTGCAGATTGAGTCAGCAACTAACGATCCTATGGCAATTTTGTTGACTACCACCATGATTGCCTTTGCTTCTCAAAAGACCACTTCATTTACTGATGCTCTTATCTTCTTTGTGCAGCAGTTTGGTTTTGGTATTGTCATGGGCGTCTTCATTGGCTTTATCGCTCGTATGATTGTCTCAACCTTATCCTTAGGTGTAGGTCTTTACAGTATTCTCGTTATTGGTTTAGGTTTAATTGGTTTTGCTATTACCTCATACCTAGGAGGCTCAGGCTTCTTGGCTATCTTTATCATTGGTATGTGTGTGGGCAATCAGAAGACAAGACAGGTAAGTTACATCCTGCCTGTATCTGAAGGCTTTACCTGGTTATCACAGATCACTCTGTTCTTAATGTTAGGTCTTTTAGTTACACCACATGAGATGGTGAAATTCTGGTTCCCAGGTGTAGTAATTGCTGTGGTGATTACTTTAATTGCAAGACCTCTAACTGTCTTCTTATGCATAAAGCCATTATTTAAGTCTTATAACAAAAGAGACATTATCTTTATGAGCTGGGTGGGATTAAGAGGTTCTGTGCCTATTGTGCTTGCTATCTATCCAGTATTTGAGCATCTTGATAACCCTCAGCTGTACTTTAATGTAGCTTTCGTGGTAGTAATTGTATCTTTACTCTTCCAGGGCTCTTTAATTTTACCTTTAGCTAAACTTTTAAAGGTTTATGCACCATCGATGCTGACACCTATTACCAAATCAGATGTAGGTATCATGCTCTCTAATGACTATGAGTTATTAAACTATCGCATTAAGGAGCCTTCATTTAATGACAGAACCTTACGTTCAATTACCTTTCCAAAGGGCACTACTGTAGCTGCTATCTTTAGAGACGGTAAAATGATCAAGTGTCATGGTGATACTGTAATTAAAACAGGTGACATCATTTCCATGATTGGTACTGATGCTGATGAGACTTTATTAAATGCACTGTTCTCTCATGAGAGCAGAATTAAGAGCCATCCTCTGTATCATGGCGATAAGATTTATGCCGCCTCAACCCCAATGGTTGATTTAGCTAAACAGTTTGATTTTGAGTTAACCTCATTTGAGAAAACTCTAACTTTAGGTGATTTGATGTCTTATCATATCGGTGGTTATCCAAAAGCTGGCGATATGGTAAACCTCATTAAAGTTACTTTAGTGGTAGTTGATCTTGAAGGGGATAAAATACGCAGAGCAGGTCTGTATTTAGCCTCCGAGAGAGCTGCTGAATTTGAACGCTTAAGAAAGGCAAAATTAAACTTACACAAGAGTGAGCAGGAGGACTTGCGTCGTCGCAGAAAATTAGCGCAGGCTCAACTCTTTGACAGCATTAACGATGACTGTGAATATCGTTAGCTTTTACTTTAAAAGCTAAGCTTACAGCACACAGTTAACACACAATTTTTATGATAAAGGCAAGGCAACTTGCCTTTTAAATTAGATAAAACCTAAATGAATAATAACTTAGATAAAAACTTAGATCCAAAACTTGAAAAGTTTATAGGAAACGTCAAAGCTGAATTTGATAATTTAACTTATAAACATCGTCTTAACCTGTCAAGAGAGCTTAAAAAGCTCTCTTTGAGTTCTATAACCCCTAAAGACAAACAGGGTAAAAGTGAGGATAATTCTGTAAGCAATGCTGATAAGCTTTTAGACTTGCAGTTAAAGATCTCTGATGATTTAGAAAAGTACAAAGCCTTTTTTGAAAACAGAAAGCAAAGCCTTCCTAAAATCACCTATGATGAAGCTTTACCTGTAGCTCAAAAGCATGATGAGATCATTGAAGCTATTAAAAATAACCAGGTCATTATCATCGCTGGTGAGACAGGCTCTGGTAAGACTACCCAAATTCCTAAGATGTGTTTAGAAGCAGGTTTAGGTCTTCATGGTCTAATCGGTCATACTCAGCCACGACGTCTGGCTGCCCGTGCCGTATCTACCCGTATTGCTCAGGAGTTAGGTGAAGAGTTAGGTCACAGCGTAGGTTATAAAGTAAGATTTACTGATGTAACCTCAGAGAACTGTTATATAAAGTTGATGACTGACGGTATCTTACTGTCAGAGACAGCCTCAGACAGATTACTTTTAAACTATGACTGCATCATCATCGATGAGGCTCATGAAAGATCACTTAATATCGATTTCTTATTAGGTTATTTAAAACAGTTACTTAATAAGCGCAAAGATTTAAAGCTCATTATTACCTCAGCTACCATTAACACCGAGCGCTTTTCAAAGCACTTTAACAATGCCCCTGTAATTGAAGTCTCAGGTCGTACTTATCCTGTGGAAGTTGAATACATGCCTTTAGGATTGCAGGATGGTGATGAGGATGATCCTGAGTGTGAGGTAGAAGAGCTTGATTTACGCAACGGCATTCTAAAGGCTTTAAAGTTCCTGTTTAAAGCGCATGGAAGAGCTGATACCTTAGTCTTTTTACCAGGTGAGCGCGAAATTATGGATATTGCGGCTTTCTTAAAGAAAGCTCATCTTCAAAATACAGAGATCTTGCCTTTATATGCAAGATTAGCTACAGCAGAGCAGAACAAGATCTTCTCACCTCACTCAACTGTACGTGTAGTTTTATGTACAAACGTAGCTGAAACCTCACTTACTGTTCCTGGTATTAAATATGTTATTGATCCTGGTACAGCTAGAATCAGCCGTTACTCTCCACGCACTAAGGTGCAAAGATTACCTGTAGAAAAGATTTCCCAGGCAAGTGCCAACCAGAGAAAAGGCCGTTGCGGTCGTGTCAGTGAAGGTGTCTGCGTAAGACTGTATTCAGAGGAGGACTTCTTATCCCGCACAGAATTTACAGATCCTGAAATTCTAAGAACTAATTTAGCTGCTGTAATCTTACAGATGGTAGCTTTGCATCTAGGTAATATCACTAAATTCCCATTTATTGATCCTCCTCAGATGCGTCAGGTAACTGATGGTATCAGACTCTTAGAAGAGGTAGGAGCCATCAATGACGCTAAAGGTAAGGGCACAGATGAGATTGAGCTTACTAAGATTGGCGTGGCTTTATCTAAGATCCCTGCAGATCCAAGATTGTCTAGAATGCTCGTACAGGCAGATAAAGAAGGTGCTTTAAGTGAGGTTTTAGTAATCGTCTCAGCTTTAGCTGTAATGGATCCTCGAGAGAGACCATTAGATAAGCAGGAGCAGAGCAGACAGGCTCATCACCGTTTTGATGATGAAAAGTCTGATTTTCTCTCATATTTGAACTTATATAAATATATTTGCCAGCTGCAGACTAAGATGAGTAATTCAGCACTTCGCAAACGTCTAAAGGCTGAATATATCTCTTATCTAAGAGTACGTGAGTGGTTTGATTTATTACGTCAGTTAAGGGCATCCTGCCAGAGCCTAAAGTATCGCTCTAATGAGGTTCCTTCTACTTATGAAGCAATTCATAGAGCCATACTTTCAGGTCTGCTCTCACAGATTGGCCATTATGAGGATAATGACAAGGGCATGTATTTAGGTGCTCGAGGTGTGAAATTTGTAATTCACCCATCATCTGTCTTATGTAAAAAGAAGCCTAAGTGGATATGCTCAGCTGAATTAAATGAAACTAGCCGTCTGTTTGCTAAAACTGTAGCTTCAATTGATCCTCTGTGGGTTGAGACTATCGGAGCTCACTTAATTAAAAAGAGCTATGCTGAACCTCACTGGTCTAAAAAGCAGGGCGCGGTAATTGCTTCAATGACCATTTCTTTATATGGATTGCCTATAGTTCAGGGACGCAAGGTTCAATACAGTCAGATTGATAAAAAACTCTGCCGTGAACTCTTTATCCGTGATGGACTGGTCGCAGGTGACGTTGAGTTAAAGTATGACTTCTTCCGTCATAATCTTGAGCTTGTAGATGAAGTGGTACATGTTGAGGATAAGTTAAGACGCCGTGACCTCTTAGTAGACTCCACAGTACTAGAAGAGTTTTATGCTAAAAAGTTACCAGAGGATATTGTAACAGTCCGCCACTTTGAAAAATGGTGGAAAGAGAAAGTAAAACAGGATCCTCATTATCTGGATTTCTCATTAGAGTTAGTTACCAAAGATAACTTTAATAAAATTCAGGAGCAGGATTTCCCTGAGTTCTGGATACAGGACAAGTTTAAATTAAAGTTAAGCTATGTCTTTGATCCTACCTCAAAGGATGATGGTGTAACTGTCCATATCCCATTAGCAGTATTGAACAGGGTAAATTCTAAAGAGTTTCTATATCAAATCCCTGGCCTAAGATTAGACTTTTTAACCTCTTTAATTAAGTCATTACCTAAGAGATTAAGAAAGAACTTAATCCCTGCTCCAAATTATGCCGAAGCTTTAGCTGAAGCTTTAGGAGGCCCTTGCAGTGACGATCTGTATCAGAAGTCAGCTAAAGAGTTAACCCGTATGGGCGGTGAGTTAGTTACAGCTGATGACTTTGATAAGACTTTAATTGATAAACACCTCTTTATGATCTTTGCAATTGAAGATGAAAAGGGCAAAGTAATTAAGAAAGGTCGTAACTTTGAAGCTTTATCTCAATCACTGCAGGGTGAAGTTCAGGATGTTCTAAAGAAAGTAGTTAAAACTCATAAAGAGAGTGCTCCAAGTTCTACCTGGACCTTTGGTACGATTAAGTCTGAGCAGGTAACTAAGCAGGGCTCTATTGAAATTACAGCCTATCCTGCTTTAACCGACAAAGGTAATGGTGTAGCTCTAGAGCTTTATGACAGTAAGTTTAAACAGGAAAAAGCCATGTGGCAGGGACAGAGAAAGTTATTGTCTCTATCAATTAAACAGCCTACAGCTTATCTTGAGCAACACTTACCAAATAAGTCAAAGCTCTCTATGTACTATCAGCCTTTAGGCTCTGTAAAGGAGTTAATTTCTGACTTAGTTTTAGGCTCAATTGATCTAATCATGCAGGAAAATCATGCTCCTTGCTATGATGAGACGAGCTTTAATAACTTAGCGCAAAAGGTAAGAGCTGATTTAAATGATAAGGCTCTGTATCTATGCTCTTTTGTAGACACGATTTTATTTAAAGTCCATGAAATCAGACGTCTTTTAAAAGGACAGATAAATCTCTCTGTAGCTTACAGCTATAAAGATATTGCCTCACAATTAGACTCTTTAGTTTATAAAGGCTTTGTAAGCTCAACCAAACTTGAGCACTTAATGCAGATGCCACGTTATCTTGAAGCGATTATTTATAGAATCGATAAACTCTCTCGTGATGTAAATCGTGATCTTATGTATACACGTAAGATTGAAGAGGTAAACGAGCTTTATAAAAACACTCTTTCAAGATACAAGTATCAGGTAGTACCTGATGCTCTTATCGAGGTTAAGTGGTTAATTGAAGAACTGCGTGTATCTTATTTTGCCCAGCAGTTAGGTGTGAAGATCTCTGTCTCTGACAAGAGAATAGCTAATGAGTTAAAGAAGATCTTAGAGGATTATCCTGATCACAACTAAGGTATCAAACACTATAGGTAAAGAGAGCGAAAGAAGCAAAGGGCTTTCTGACAAATGTAATATGCTTACCAATCCTAATCGTGTAAATGAAGAGGGCAAATCATCAATTGGTAAAAGAGAGCATCATCAGCTCTTAAGACAAAACTTAAGAACTATCGATAACATTAACAACCTGTTATTGTCACTGCCAAGATAGCATTTGTATATTATAATTGACTAAAACTCAGGTCAGATTAAGTAAAGTAAGACAGAGGCAAAAGATTATGAACGTAGTTAAAGATATGGCTTTAAAAGCAACTCGTTTTGCTAAGAAAGAAACTAAGTTAGCGCTATTTTCTTTAGCTCTTTTATCTTTAGCCTCATGTACAAGTGATCCTAAAGTTCTAGAGCAGGAAGCAAAACTAGCTCAATCACAAACTGCTGTTGAGTTTACCAAGACACTAGAGCAAAGAATGTTTTTCTACAATTTAGAAAAACTCGCAGACACTGATGATTCTCATGTTCATATCTACAGAACCCGTGGCATCTATAATGTCTCATACAACTACCTTGAATCAAAATACAGAAAGTTCTGTAACTTAAAAGGAGGTGAACTTCACTATCAGTTCTGTGTTGATGAGAAAGTAAACAAGCCAATCTTTTTCGTAGCATTTACAAATCACAGAGCTAAAACCGATGGCTTTGAAGTAAACTCTGAGATGACCTATCTTACCGATACTGCTATATTAGGCGAGAGAAACTACTTTTATGAAACACATGTCTATGAACCTTCAAAAGGTGTAGCTGTGGATGATAAAAAGTGGCTTGAGTTTGTTAAAGCAAAAGGTTTTAAATTCTAAATCGAGCTACTCTCTTTGCATTTCTTACTATAATAACTAAAACGTTATCATTTTATCCTAAGGAAAAATAAATAAGTCTTTTTCAGTGCAAATCTCATTTTTTATCAAATAATTAAACGTACAGTCACGAAATTTGTACTAAGATACTGTTATGATAGTTTGCACAATAAATTTAATAAAAAATGAGAACTGACCATGTTTTTGATCTTATTCTTTTTACTAGTTTTATCACTAGTTTTAACTCACCTTAATTACAGAATTTCTATGTTTATCTTTCCAGATGGTGTCTTTGTAACCCGTCTACAGGGATTCTTAGGTTGGTACGGCTGGTTAAACCTGTTTGTATCATTACCTTTCTTATGGGATGGCGACTTTAAACAGGGATTATATCCTTTTGTTTTAGGCGCTATACCTCTTTTAATCTCTATTTACTTGGTATTTAAAGATAACGATAACCGTAAGGTTGTCTTTAAAAGAAGTGCTAGGGTATATCTCAATTCAGATGTAAAACTCATTGAACCAGGCGATGATACCTACGGTTTTTTACATAATTACAGAAGCAGAATGCGTCAGATTGGTCCAAAGTATTTCTTCAAAGAGATCTTTGCTCGTGAAAAGTCTAATAAGGCTTTAGCTGACAACCTAATTGATGATACTCCAGAGAATACAGTAGCTCTCTTAAAGACCTTATCTTGGGTTACACAGAGCGCGGTTGATGTAAAAGCTCAATACATCTTTTTACTTTACTATATGATTGAGCGCTATGACAGAAATAGACTGTTCTCAAATTTCGATACCTTTACTAGAAACGCAATTTCTGTTTTAAGATTATTAGAAATTAAGTTTTCAGAACTACCATATCCAATTGCAAAGTTCATTGCTCAGAACAATAACCTTTTATACTGCGTAGGCGGTAATGATGAGGCTAACTTTGTAATCGAGGTTGACGATTACGTCTGTGAGGATGAAGAGAACATTATCGCTACTTTCTCAGACAGAATTTACCATTTAAACAGTACTCTACCTAAATTTGTTAAAAGAGTATTAGCTGATGTCCTTTATTCTTTCTCTAAAGAAGAAGGTATCTTAGTAGTAACTAATAAGAGGGTAGTTTTAATTAAAGATCATAAAGCTAAGACTCTGTCTTTTGATGTAGCAAGCTACACCATAGAAAATGGTGCGGTTACCTTTGGTAACAACACTTATTTAAAGATAGATAACACAGGCTTTTTTGATTATGTCATGAAGGCACTGACCACAGATAAGCATATAGCTTAGTACTGCTTAAATCTCAGTACACAAAGATCAAGTTTATGGCAGTCAGGTTACACCCGACTGCTTTAAAGCTTACTTTTAGGACAAATAACTAAAAAGATAAAATTGCTTTTAAAATTATGAGTTGTAGTCAATAAATTTCAAAAAGTGCCGATAGAATATAAGAATTATGAACGAGGATAACGTATGCCTGAAAGCGGCAAAAAAACAACCACAGTAGCTACAGAGAATAGCGATTCACAGGTAAATACAGTACCTGTACAGAATCAGTCTGCACCTGACAAGAGCACTGATAACAATACTACTCAAAATCAAGAACAGAGCACTCCTCAAGAGTCAAAGGCAAATCTTGAGCTGTTAAAACAGCGTCTGTATGACACTGTTGCTGCTATCTTTTCACGTTGTGGTGTTCCTACAGCAAACTTTAGAATTTCAGACTTGGTAGAATTTAGTGCGTCCGTATCCTATTCCATGAACTGGAATTTTAAGTGTCGCTGCTCTGATAAAATTCTTCGTTCTGTAAGTGATGAAACTCATGTGCTATCAACGAGCGCGTTAGATGAGTTTACTTTAGCAAATACTAAAGAACTTGAAAAAGACAGCGCTAAAACAAAAGAATTTGTAAAACACCTCTCTGGGGCTTCATTTGAAGACTTAAAAGCCCTCTCTGGTCAGATCATCTGTTTTAACCGTATCAATGCTATTGGTAAAACCAGATGTAAAAACTGTCATGGCAGTGGTAGTTCCATTTGTGAGAACTGTGGCGGTAAAGGCACCATCGAATGTCCTACCTGTCATGGCAGTGCTAAGGCCTGTCCTGTCTGCCATGGCTCTGGCAATGCTAAATGCCATACCTGTAACGGTACTGGTAAAGTAAAGTGTAAAGACTGCCAAGGTAAAGGTGAGGTTACTGTTGATAGAGAAGTTATCTATGATGCTGACTGCAAAAAGCAAATCAGTATTTCTCTCATGGTACCTGGTACTGATAAAAAAATCACCTCATTTTCAAAAGAGGATGAAAAGGCCATCATAGAGGCAGCCGATTTCTCAGGCAAACCAAACGGTAATGAAACCGCTCGAGGCTATAGCGTAAACTTTTTGGGTACTGCTCCATGCTATGCCGTGCATGTCTATCTCGTGGGAGTAGAAAAGCCATTTGATTTTATTATCTGTGGACATAAAAACTTACGCTCAATCTGTAAGCCTCCAGTATTAGATTATGTTTTCAACGACGAGTCTCATTTACTCTCTGATACTTTAATCGCATCAGCTGATGATGTTGATGAAAAGATTAAGTGCGTAAAAGCCTTAGCTTCAAAGGCAATTTTAGCTAAGACAATCAGAACCATCGAAAGACATGAGATGGAGATTGCTAAAGAGCAGGCTGTAGCTCAAGGTGTTACTGTAGAATCAATTTTAACTGCAGCAAAGCACAAAGATTCCTCAAGACTGATATACATTAAGACCAAGGTAAAACAGGAGTTATTAGACAGTATTACTAAAGAACTTACTGATAACGCGCATGGTTATATATCAGAAGATTTTGCTAGAGTTTTTGCTAAAAATCTTATATCATTTGTGCCTTTGCTGATGGTTCTCAATCCTAAAACCAAAATTATTTGGGCAGGTATAACCTTAGTGACATGGATGATAGTGATCCTCATAGGTTATATGGTACCTAATATTGTGGGGGCTATCATGATGATGTGTGTATCCTCAATCATCTGTGCCTTTACCTCTTTTGCTCTTACTAAAAACTGGAGTTATTACTCTGCTGTAAGCATGCTGAAGCTAACCCACAGGCTAAAAAAGGTTCCTAGTCTTACAGTTGAAGCAGTACAGTCTATAAGATTGATTTTAGGCACTGTTGTCATCGGTTTGTTAACTATTTTAATTGTAAACGGTCATTTTCTATAAATAAGCAATGTCAATAGATATTAAAGTACCTCTAAGAGATTCACTAGGACTGGTTGGTGTTCAACCTGATAAAGTAAGTTTTACTGATCCTTTATTCTCTGAAGTTACTTTTGTATTTTTAGCAAACTGGTACTATACCGTAGAATCAAAAGACACTGTAATCAAGAACGTTGTAGGTACAGAAAACTTTGTTGACGAAGAAGCTTTAAAAGAATTTGAACGTTTTAATCGTGAAGTTTTAGAAAAAGACAAAACCATTCAAAAAAGTTTCAGCCATTCTTTAGAAGAGTTAAGTGCCTCTGAGCTTTTCAAGCTTGGAAATAAAATAAACCGTCTCTCAGTTAGAAAGGCTAAAGGTCAATGCACCTGTCCTGACTGTTCAGGTACTCAAAAGATGAACTGTCCTAACTGCTCAGGTTTTGGTTTAATTATCTGTCCATCCTGTCAGGGTAGAGATGGTGGCTGTGCCCGTTGTAAAAAGAGTGGTTACATTGAGTGCCCTACCTGTCGCGGGAACAAGAAGATCCTTTGTCAGAAATGTAAGGGCAAAGGTTCTATCTATGTTGAAAGACAGGTTTATTTAGAAACTCATTGCGCGCCTCTTATCAAGATAGAATTTGAAAAAGCTGAGGACAGTTTTAATGTCCCTCCTCCTTCAGTTGTTGATTTTTACTGCTACCAGAAGATCTTAGATTCACTTGAATTCAAGCTCTCTGATGCTGATACTCAAGAGGATTATCACTTTTTAATGACTTATAAGTGTGATTCCTCCATGGGCTATTTAAAATTCTGTTTAGCAGGTTTTAATAAGATCTTTGAGTATTGGGCAACAGCTTCAGGTGTGCCACTAGTCATTCCATCTGTTTTAGATTATGTCTACTCTTCTATGAGATCTGATCTTATTGACACTTCAATAGGTCGCTCTCTTGTAAGTGCAGATGCTAAGATCTTTGTCTTAAACAATCTTAAAAAAGACCATATCTTTAATAACTTATTAAGATCGTATGAATATGATTTTGATTTTGTGACAAAGAGGGTAAAGAATCAGGCTGTAGAGACAGATGCCTATACCAGTAAAGTTTTTAGCATGAAAGCAAAGTTAGAGAGTATTGTAGCTTCCCGTAAAGAAGAACTTACAAAGGTACTGTCGAATAAACTGTTAAGAGTAACTCAGCATTTTATGTCGGAGAGCTTTGCTAAAGACTGTTGCATGGCTCTAGTCGAATTCTTTGCTAATTTAAAGTACAGACGAAAGTTTGTGACTATGTGCTGGAACTTTGGAACCCTGTTCGTATGGGGTTTAACTTTGCTATTAACCTCATTTATAGGCTCATCAGGTATGATGTTTATCTGTATGATCATAAGTTTGGTTGCAAGTTCTCTTATCTCTTATTTTGGTTCAAAGAACTTAAGAATATTTGAGATCATGCTAAGCTTGAAATGCTTTAAGAATATTACTAAGTTTATTGACTTAAACTATGACATCATGCGCTCACTGATCATGATGGCTGGTGTCATTATTATTGAATTTGTAGTATCCAATCTGCAGTAAACTCTCGGTAAGAACTTTATCATGTAGAGCTTACCGCATTAAATCTTAATCTCAACTTAAAAGTTCATCGCCATTTAAGACTTAGTCCTGATAAAAGACTAGCTCTCTTGAACCTTCATATAATTCTTTCCTTTTTAATTATGTAAGATAGACTGAAGTTAAACCGCTCCACTAGACCTAAGTTAAACCGCGCTGCTAGACAAAAGACAGCTTTGATGTATCAAAAAGTCAATCAACCCCAAAAGGGCAATAAAAGAAAAACAAAACCCTGCACAGGGCAGGGCTTATCTTGACGAAGATCGGGATACCTACTACAGGAACTCTTCAAAAGCACGCTTTACACCAACGATAGCGTCTTTCTCATCTTCACCTTCAACGTGAACATAAATTTCGTCCTGATAACGGATACCAAGACCTAATAAACCGAAGATACCAGCTTTAAGATCTACTGAACGATCCTGATAAATTAAAGTGATCTTTGACTTGTAGCCACTGATAGCCTTTAAAATTGCTCCTGCAGGACGTGCATGAACACCGTCTCTGTCTTTGACGGTATATGTAAACTTTTCCATAGTTCAATATCCTAAGTTGTTTTTATAAAAAAATTGTCGTTTTAGGTTCATAATATCAAATATCAGTGATATATATGACACCTGCACTAAAAAAATTTATTCTTTTTTAAAGTCGATACGATTTCTTAGCTTCTGACCTGCTCTAAATGTGGTTACTCTTCTTTCTGAAATAGTAACTTCCTGACCGGTCTTAGGGTTTCTTCCAGGTCTTGCGCTCTTTAGCTTAAGCTCAAAGTTACCAAAGCCTGTAAGCTTTACCATTTCACCTTTTTCAAGCTTTCTTGCGATCTCTTCAAAAAATTTGTCGACGAATTCTTGAGCTGTAGCCTTAGGAAGACCTACCTTGATAATCAGCCTTTCAGCTATTTCTGCGCGAGTTAATGCCATAATAGTGTCCTTCTTTTGAAGCTAGAACCGACAGATTAAAATCTGCTCATATTTACTTACTTCTTGTAATATAATACAAAAAATCTTAAATTTTTCGTGATGAGTGCAATATTTTTAAAAATAATCAAGTAATTAACTGTAAAATCGTACTCCGTTAACATTTTTAGTCCATATTTTTGCACCTGTCTAAATACAGGTTGTTAACGTAGATGTATCCTTTTTAGTGCTTACTCCTCTTTTTTTTTGTGCATAATAATGGTTCAAATCTGACATGAAGAAATCTTTAATTAGATGTGATGTTGAGCTTCAGGAAGGGCCCTTTAAAGGACAGGATCTTAACACCTATCTTTATATGAATTTACCTTCTGTTTACCTTTTCAGAATGAGTTCTAACGTTATGCATGAAGACGGCATTTTAGAAGGTGATGTGGTCATTGTTGACAGAAACCTGCTCATTGAAAACGGCGACTATGTAGTGATGAGTATCAACGGCACTTTTCTTTTAAGACAGTTTCTAGATGGCAGAGAACCAAGATTAGTCTGTGCTGATGATTCTATTCCTGATATTAACTTAACTCATGTTGATGAGTGTGAACTCTTTGGCGTGGTGTCATCTGTCATCAGAAAAACACGTATTAAAAAGAACGGCAAGTATGGTTCTAACGGCAGGCAGAATCCATATACTTTCCGCCGTAAAACCAAAGTCTATCCTAAAGATCCAAATGACAATGGCAGAAACTTTATGTAGAAAGCTATTTTTCTACAGGAATCATTAAAATTCTCTTTATATCATTAAAATTTTAGATTCTAAAAACGCAATTTTTACCCCTTACTTATTAGCTCTAATCTCTATTAGAACATACGTTTATCTATGAGACATTGTGGTAAAATCGAGTATGTAGTTCTCTATGAATTAATGTTACTTTAAAGTCTGCTTTAAGACTTAAATGTTATGTCTAAAGTTATCTTAGAGAATTTTTGTAAAGTAACGCAATGAAAAGTAACGCCATATTCTTTAAAGGTACTTGACAGGTACGGTACGATAGAGAATGTACAAAGTTTTTTTTAGTTATGTTTATTCCTAAAAGAGAAATAATCTTAAAACAGTAAACATAAAGCAATGTTTTTAGGAGCGATACTGTGGCAATGAAGCTAGCTATTTACGGTTATGATACTGATATTGGTAAACTTGTGATTGAAACCATTGAAGAACAGGATCTCTCTTTAGGCGAAGTTTTCCCATTATCACCATTGACAGGTGAATATGATGCCGTTCAGATTAAAGGCCAGAACTACTTTGTTCAGCCAGTTGAAGAGTTTGATTTTTCAAAAGCGGATGTAGCTTTATTTTTAACTACTCAGGATGAATCTCAGCACTGGATTAATGCAGCAAGAGAGAAAGGATGTATCGTTATTGATGACAGCCATTTATTCAATGGTGATGATAAGACTGTAACCATCGTACCTGAAATCAATCCTTTTGATATTAAAAAGGCAATTGAAAACAGACTGGTTATTCCTGCTTTAGCGCCATCTGTACAGCTGTGCCTGGCTTTATCTGTTCTTCATGATGAGTATGGCATTGCAAGAGCTACTGTAACCTCAATGGAATCTGTTTCAGAATTTGGTCGGTTAGGTACTGAAACCCTAGCTCATGAGTCAACCTTATTATTAAACGGTATGGCAGCAGAGCATCAGGGATTTCCAGCTCAATTAGCATTCAATCTGCACACTAGAATGGGACTGCTTGAGGATAATGGATATTCTGACCATGAAAATGCTATCAGTAATGAAGTATCAAGAATTTTAGGCCGTTTCGAGCGTGGTTTTGATATTACCTGCATTCAGGTTCCTGTATTCTACGGTCACACTATGGTAGTTAATGTTGATCTTGAGGATAAGGCTACATTAGAGGAGGTTAAACAGGCTTTTGATGCTTCAGAGTATGTAACTGTAGCCTCAGAGGATGATGTTTTATCTCCTGTAGCAGATATTATCAACGAGAGAACTGTAATGCTCACAAGATTAAAGCAGGACAAACCTGGTTCAAAATCTTACAGCTTTGTGATTATGATGGATAACACTAGAAGAGGTGAAGCTATTTCTTGTGTTGAAATTGCAAAATTGATTGCAAAATCTCTCTAATCTGTAAAATGTGCACACTTTATGCATAACTTTTCCAAAAATGGGATCTGACCTTATTTTGACAGATCTCATTTTGAGTAAAATAATGCATAAAAATAGGGGTTGTTAGTTATGCACGCTTGCAAAAAAGCACTTTTATCTGTAGCTTTATCTTTTTTATTACCTTTTTCGGCAATGTCAGCTGATGAAGATGGTACTTTTACTATTACTATTCAAGGTCCTGAAGTTGAGGATACTGTTCCTCAAGTACAGCCTGTACAACCAGCTATTAGAGCTCCTGTAAGACGTGCAGCTCCTAGACAAAACAGACAAGCTACTGTAAATGCAACTGCAACCAGAGCACCAGCGGCTACAGCAACAAGACAACCTCAGACTGAAAGCAATGCAACTTCTGTTCAGCAGACCCCAGCTAGGACCTATAGCGTTGCATCAGGTGATACCATCTGGTCTGTAGCCCACCGCTACTTACCTCTGGATAGAAGTGTTAATGAATTCCAGATTGTAGCCTCAATTTACAGACATAATCGTGGCGCATTCGGTCGTGGTAACGTCAACAACCTTTTAAGAACTACTATTACTATTCCTCCTGTATCTGAAATTGCACGAGAAACAACCGATACAGGTTCAAGACTTTTAGCTCAGGGCAGTATGACTTTACCTCCTTTAGGTAATGCTCCTGCTACTGTAAATACTCAGGCAACCTTAAACAACACAGCAACTCCTGCTCCTGCAACACAAGCTTCAAAGCCAATGCAGTCACTGTCTGATAATGATATTCCTCAGTACACCGCCACCGAGACTAAGATTAAAAAGTTACAGGAAGAAGCGGTTAAAAAAGATTTATCCGTAGCAATGCCAGAGAATACCCGTGGCGCTGATCTTGATAAAAGTCAGGTTACAGAAGAGACCGTACCAAACGGTAATAATGAGGGCAGTGCAGACAATAACAAAAAGGCAGAAGCTGCTAAAGCAATGAGTGCTGATCTTGCAGCTGCTGCTGTAGATGCTCAATCTATCAGGATCATGCTCGATGGCAATAAGAAAGCTATTGATGAGAAAACTAAAGTCTTAGAGCAACAGTTAGCTGAAGCTATGGACAGAATGAAGAAAACATCTGCAGCTACTGCTAAAACAGCAGCAGACAGTGTTTCTACATTAGCTTCTCAGTATGACAATATTATTTCAGGTCTTCAGCAAGACATTATTGAGATTAAAGGAAATATTTCAAAGATCTCTCAAGATAATGACAGAATGAGAGAGATGTTACTTGCTAATGATGAGAAGATTGAGGATATGCAGCTACAGCTGTCTCAATTCTCAGTAAGTACACCTACCTCTGTAGTTGATCTTGATAAGCCTGTCATGATGATCTTATTCGGTGCTGGCTTATTAGCTTTAGTACTGATGATTGTCTTCTTAATTATCAAGTTAAAGTCTCGTGCTAGCGCTAAGATGACCGATGACTTTGATGTTGAGGATGATTACTCATCAGATGATACCTTATTATCAGATGAGAACGGTTCTATCGATCTTGAAGCTCCCGTATCTGGCGATGAAGAGCCTGATACTACGGATGTTCCTCAAAGAGAACTGGACAAGAACAATAACTCTATAAATTCACCATCTGATTCAGCATCAGATGTTGAAGTTGCTTTAAATGAGAAAAAGCAGGCTGACGCTGAAGAATCAGCTTCAAATGCTACAGAAATTCCTGATAACAGTGCAACAGCAGATAACACTGGTGCTGATGCAACTGCAACTGAAAAAGATCCTGCTCAAGAGGCTTGGGATAATGCAGCAACAACTAACTCATCTGATGAGATAAAAGATGACAAGGATGTAATGGATGAGTGGTCTAAAGCTCTAGATGAGCAGACTGGTTCTGAAAAGAATGTTGATCTTGATAAAGATGAGAATAAAGATACTTCACAAGATGATATGGCATCAGCTTGGGAAGCTGCTTTAAACGAACAGGAAAACTCTGAAAAGAAAGATGATGATAAAGCTAAGTCTGATGATGAGGCTATGGCTGATGCCTGGAGCGCAGCTTTAAATGAGCAAAAGGAAGCTGAAGAGAAGAGTGAAGAAAAAAATAATACTTCTAAATCTGAAGAAGAAGCTATGGCTGATGCCTGGAGCGCAGCTTTAAATGAGCAAAAAGAAGCTGAAGAAAAGACTGAAGATAAAGCTAATGCTTCTAAATCTGAAGAAGAGACTATGGCTGATGCCTGGAGCGCTGCTTTAAATGAGCAAAAAGAAGCTGAAGAAAAGACTGAAGATAAAGCCAATGCTCCTAAATCTGAAGAAGATCCTGTAGCAGATGCAACAGCACAAGAGTCTGTAACCGAGAAAACATCTTCAAAGGAAAATAGGGAGGCTGAAGATACCGCCCCAAAGTCTGAAGAAGAAGCGATCACAGAGGCCATGAATAAGGCTTATGAAAATGCTGATAGTGCAAAAGAAAGTGAAACTTCAGATGTAGCAACTGATGTAACAGACAATGCAGACATTGATTCAATTGTAGATGATGCTGATAAAGAGACTGTGGCAGAACAGGAAAATACTGCAGAGAGTACACCTTCAGATGAGACTGAATCAAAAGAAGAATCACCAGCAACAGACGACATCCTTGCAGATGATGTAAAAGTTGAAGATGTCAGTGAAGATGAACTGTTAAATCACCTAAAAGATAACTCAGATAAGATTTTAGAAGAAAATCACGTAGATCCTGAGACTTTAGATATTAAAGCTAAATCTTCACAAGCTGAAATATCTGATAACGTTGATGCTGATGCATCAGATGTTGCAGATCCTCTTGATGCTTCAAATAAGACAGAAGATGATGCAGAGCCTTCAAAGGAAGAGCCAGTTTCATCAGAAGATCCTCAAGAGCAACTCTCAGGTGAAGAAAAAGCATTCTTAGAGTCAATGTCTGATAATAAGAATTCTGACAATACTGAAGATGAAAAAGCTGAAACTGATGCAGAATTTGAAAACAATGACCGTAAAGAAGACAATATTCCTGAAGCTGATGCTGAAGAGATCTCTGATGATGAAGCCCCTAAAAACAATTCTGTAGGAAAGAATGTTGATGAGGTCTTAAATGATGATCTTAATTTAGAAGATCTCCTAATTGGTAATGACAATGTTGTTGATGCTCCAGAAGAGGCAGAGTCTCCTGAAGAAATAGCAGATGGTGTGGAAACATTTGATGCTATTCCTGAAGATGAAGAGAAGCAAAAATCAGAACACACTATCGATGAAGATGCAGAGCCTCATACAGATGCTGTAGAACCTGAAAATGCAGAGACTGTAGATGCTGAACCTGTTGATACTGATGAGGCTGATTACCTCGATAATGAAGCTGTAGAGCCTGAATTTGAAGTGCCAGAGCAGGATGATTCTTTTGATGAAACTCCTGTAGAAGAAGCTCTGGTTACATCAGCAGACGAAGATACTGCTGACACCACAGATGTTGCTAAGAGCGAAAATGATGACGCTAATGATATTGGTGATATTCAGGATAAGTCAGAGCAGGCTATCTTTAATCCAGATCCACATGATGACAACAGCAAAGATGAAAATGGCGTTGTATCCTGGGCAGTTCCTGATGACGACTTCGATATTGTAGGTAAAGGCAAAGATCCTAGTGCTACAACAGCTTCTGATACTGTTGAAGACACTCCTCAAAATGAGGACAATCTATCAGATAATTTAGAAGAGACTATAGAGCAAGCTGATGTAGCAACTGATGCAAATGAAGGTGCTCTTGAGAGTAAAGAGAATGATTCTCCTGCTGAAAATATCGAATCTTCAGAGTCTCAAGCAGAAGATGCAAAAGCTTTAGATGATCTGGAGCAAAGATTGAGTGCATCAAAAGCTCAATATGACTCAGGTGCTGATGAGGATATTATGAACATGCTAAGTGGCGGTGTTCATGACGATTTACCTCATGATAACGAAAAAGCCTTCACAGATGATGAGATTGCTTCTATGATGAGTTCAGCAAATGCAGTTGATCCTAAGAGTATCCCTGAGGACGATTTAGCATTGAATGAACCAGTTGAAGATAAATCATCAGATCCTGATGATACTGAAGATCATTCTTTAGAGAATGTAGCAGATACCATTGGTCCTATTTCTTCACAGAGTGACGATGTAGCAGATGACAACAATTTAGATAATGCTGAAAATACAGATGACTATGAAGGTTTAAATGCAAAACAGCATCAGTACTATGTTGATGAATTAAACTTGGCTAGACTGTATTTTGAGACTGGCGATACAGAAGAAGCTTTAAAGATCATTGATGATGTGAAGGAACACGGAAGCTCAGATCTTAAAGAGGAAGCTTCAAAGATTATAGAAACATATGGCAACTAAAGAACAGTTAATTGGTCTTGATGACAGTAAATTAGTAAATATTAAAGATGATCCTAGACGCATGAGTGTGCTCATGTGTGACAGGAATGCAGCAAAGGCATTACCAGATTTATTCTCAGATGCCTTTGATAAAGGTTTTGAACTGCGTATAGCTTCTGCCTACAGAAGTTTTTATAAGCAGTTTAAAATCTTTGATGACAAGTTCAAAGAAAAAAGACCTGTCTTAGATGCAAATGAAAATCCTATGGATATCAGCTCATTAAGTGATGAGCAGAAGGTTTTAGAAATCATAAGATTTTCATCAATTCCTGGTTTTTCCCGTCACCATTTTGGTACTGATTTTGATATCTATGCTGTAAACCTCTTACCTGAGGGTAAACAGTTAGAACTTACCGCAAGAGAATATCAAAAGGGTAATTACTTCTACAAATTAGGTCAGTATCTTTCTCAAAACCTCAATAAATTCGGTTTTAAACGTCCTTTTAACGGAAAAGGTACTATTGCCTTTGAACCTTGGCATATTTCTTTTTCAAAAAAAGCTGATGAGTGCATAGATGCTTTCCCTGTTGATTTTGCACTTGAGTATCTGATCTCTTTTAATGAACCATGGGTAAAGTATGCAGTCTCTTATGCTAAAGAACACTATAAGGAGCTTTTAGCTAAATGAGTGAGATTTTAAATACTCTTATCATAGGTTCAGGTCCAGCCGGCTATACTGCTGCCATCTATGCCTGTAGAGCCCAATTAGAGCCGGTTTTAGTCTGTGGCTCTGAGGTCGGTGGACAGCTTACAACCACACCTGAAATTGAAAACTGGCCATCACGGTTTGATGCTCCTGACGGTTTTTCTCTCATGCAGGATATGTCAAAGCATGCAGAAAAACTCGGCACAAAGTTTATTTATGATGAAGTTGTAAAAACTGACTTTTCAAAAAATGTAAAAGAAGTTTATCTCTCATCAGGTACAGTTTTAAAAGCAAAAACAGTGATCATTGCAACCGGCGCTAAAGCAAGATATTTAGGGTTAGAGTCTGAGACTAAATATAAGGGCAAGGGCGTATCTGCCTGTGCAACCTGTGATGGCTTTTTCTTTAGAGGTAAAGAAGTTGCTGTTGTTGGCGGTGGGTCTGCAGCTTTTATCGAAGCTCTGTATCTTTCAAATCTCTGCTCTAAAGTCTATCTTATTCACAGACGTGATGAGTTCAGAGCTGAAAAGGTACTGGTTAACAGACTTAAAAAGTTAGAGACAGACGGTAAAGTTGAATTTGTTCTTAATGCCTGTGTAAAAGAAATTTTAGGTGATGGCAATCAGGTGAACGGTGTCATGGTTGAATCTTTGGGAAAAGAAAAAACTATTTCCCTGTCAGGTGTATTCATGGCAATTGGCCATGAGCCATCTACCAGACCTTTTGAAGGACAGATTGAACTTTATGAGGATGGTACCGTAAAAACAGGTTTTACCTCTGAAACTTCAACTTCTGTACCTGGCGTCTTTGCAGCAGGAGACTGTGCTGACAGAGTTTATCGTCAGGCTATTACCTCAGCAGGTCAGGGGTGTAAGGCTGCTCTTGATGCTGAGAAATATCTGCAGAGCAGTTTATGATACAGAATTTATTTAATCATCGTTTTTACAATGAATTCTCTTTAAAAAGAGATCCTGAAGATAATGACGAAGTCTTTGTCTTTGATGGTAATAATGTTTTAGTTTCAGGTGATGGATCGGACTCTCCATTGTCTTTACCTAAGGTCTCAGCTTTTAACAGGAATGATCTTGTTTATCTTTTTAGAATCGATGATAAGGCCTATTTTCTATACAAAGGGGATAACAGTCCCTGCATTGAAGGCTTTTCCTATCTGTCCAAAAGAGTGTTACGCTCTGACAATCCACGAACTGTGTGTTTTGCCGGCTTTACAGCCTATCAGTTGTATCAGTGGTACTGCACCAGCAGGTTCTGTGGTCGCTGTGGCAGTAAGACAGAACATTCAACTCAGGAGAGAGCCCTTGTCTGTCCTCACTGTGGAAATACAGTTTATCCTAAGATTGCTCCTGCCGTAATTGTGGCTGTAACTGATGGAGACAGCATTGTGATAACGCAGTACAGAGACAGACCATATAGAGGTGTGGCTTTAATAGCCGGGTTCTGTGAAATAGGAGAAACTCCAGAACAGACCTGTAGGCGCGAGGTTATGGAAGAGGTTGGCCTTAAGATTAAAAATTTAAGGTATTATGGCTCACAGCCATGGGGAATCGACAGTAATCTGCTTTTAGGATATGTTGCAGAAGTTGACGGTTCTCGTCAGATCGTACGTGATGAGAATGAACTTGCACAGGCTCTGTGGAAGAAAAGAGATGAGCTCGAACCTGCAGATCCTGTAATTTCTCTAACAAAGACAATGATTAAGGCTTTTTATGAACATTGTTTTTGATCGTTTGGAGTTATCACAGAATTCAGTCATCAATTCTGTCTGTTTTATCCAGATGTAAAAATGCTTTTACTTTTTGAGCTGGCAGAATATGGCACTTGTGGTTATGCTCCTCAATGTATCTGCAAAGATAATTGCATGAACCACAGGCTTCAATGCCAATCAGCTTTCTTGGTGTCTGAGTATCATCGATGAATTCAAAGAATTTTACTCTGGAAAGCTGATAGTTTCTGATATGCTTTGCTCCTAAATCGTAGTAGCATACCTGAAAGACTTTTGATGCTACATCAACAGCAACAGGCAGATATCCTTTTGTGGTAAGATAACTGACACGCTCAATTTCATCGGCTGTGAATCTGGCTGCCTTCATGGGAATGGCTCCGAAAAGTTTGTTTATGAAAACTCTTCAATGAAAGCTGCTGCCTAGGATGATTGAGCTTTGACTGAAGTACCTGGAGATCAGCGAGCGTCCGTGTATCGCCGTTCTCTAGATACCATTCATACCATCCACTCCATTCATTTTTAATTCTCTCAGGAAAATTTCTGAAGTTTTTGACATAAGTGCTGTTCGTTTCCAGATCAGCGCATAATTAATTTTCAGCGGAGGGTTAAGAGGACGAAAACAAACATCTTTTTCTAAAACAGAAGGAAGCAGATCTCTTGTTGTCAGATAATTGCCCAATCCGCTTCTGATAAATTTAGTAGGAGAACCATTGATAACATTATATGTGGCAGCTATGTTAAAATTTCTTATGTCAGTATCTGCCCAATGAGAAATCAGCTGTTGCAATCCAGCTCTGCGGTGAAAAATTAGTGGGATTTTGAGAAGATCTGTACTACTCACATATTCTTTCTTTGCAAGCTCATTGTCAGAAGACATTAAAAGCCCCCAGTGTGATGTCTCCGGTAATGAGATGAAGTCATATTCTGAAATATCTACCGGTTCGAGAAAAACTGCAAAATCAAGGATCCCATGTTCGAGTCTCTCTAAAACATCAATTGCATCGCTACTGTAAAACTGAAAAGAAACGTCAGGATATTTTTTTCTTAGTTTTGTGGCGACCTCTAACACTGTCAGCGTAGGATTACCGCCAATGCTAATTTCTCCAAATATCTGGTGATTGTTAGAACATATTTCGTTTTCTGTTTTTTTTACTAATGACAAAATTTCCTCAGCCCGTTTTCTGAGGATGATCCCATCTTCTGTCAAAGTAATTTTTCTTTTACCTCTAATCAGCAGTTTTTTGCCGTATTTATCTTCAAGTTCCATGATCTGTTTTGACAGACATGGTTGTGAAATATGCAGTTTATCTGCGGCTCTGGTGATATTTTCTTCTTTTGTGACGGCGAGAAAATACTGCAATGCCTTTAATTCCATAGCTTTTCCTCCATGCCCTTTAATTATTCTAATTAGTTATGATATGCCATTATAAATAAGTATTTGTTATTTTAATAGTCAATCAATATACTATTTTTCAGAAAGCTACTGACATGATGGTTTCAGAAGATGAAGAAAAATAATAATCACAAAAAACTGGATATGTTACATGGTCCCATTTGGAATAAATTGCCACTGTTCGCATTGCCTGTTGCTGCTACAGCGGTTTTAGAGCAGCTGTTTAATGCATCTGATCTTTTGATCGTTGGAAATTTTTCTGGAGACGGAAAAACTGTAGCTGTAGCTGCAGTCGGGGCTAACAGTTCAATTATTTCGCTGATAGTGAATTTATTTGTTGGAATTTCACTTGGTGTAAATGTTGTCATTGCCAATGCTATTGGAAGAAATGACAAAAGTTCTGTTACAAAATCTGTTCATACTTCTGTCATTGTTTCTCTACTGGCTGGAGTTTTTGTCATGATTTTAGGAGAAATTATTGCTGATTCACTTATGTCATCTGTGATGGTTCCAGAAGATGTCTTTCATGATGCATTGCTTTATCTTAGGATTTATCTAATCGGAATGCCTGTTATACTGTTGTATAACTTTGAAGCTGCTATTTTCAGAAGCATAGGTGATACAAAAACACCTCTAGTCATTCTTGCCTTATCCGGAATACTGAATGTTCTGCTAAATCTTTTCTTTGTTGCTGTCTTGGGAATGTCTGTAAATGGAGTAGCAATTGCAACTGTTGTTTCAAATGTGTTTAGTGCAGCTTTGCTGTTTTACATTCTTGTTAATACAAATGAACTTATACATGTTGACATAAGACAACTTTGGATAGATGGAAAAGTCTTAAGACAAATCATGAAAATAGGTTTTCCGGCAGGAATTCAGGGGGCTGTATTTGCACTATCCAATATCGTGATACAGTCAGCCATTAACAGCCTTGGTCTGATTGTTATGGCGGCATCGGCAGCAGCATACAGTATTGAGATTTTTGCCTACATAATACTGAATTCATTCAGTTTGGCATGTACAACTTTTGTCGGACAGAATTATGGGGCAGGTCAGCTCCTTCGCTGCAGAAAAATTTTGATTTTATGCATTGCTGAGGATGCGATTGCCACTGTATTTTCCATTTTGTTAATTCTCTTTACAGGAAAGGAATTACTATCTTTTTTTAATGATGATCCGCATGTTATTTCCACAGGTTACACAAGACTTGTTATGGTATTTTCCACATACATTTTCAGTATGTTTTACGAAAATATGTCTGGATATATGCGAGGTTTTGGCATTTCACTGATACCAGCCTTAGTTACAACGCTGGGAATATGCGGAGTGAGAATTTTGTGGATTGAGGAGTTTTTCCCTTTCCACAGATCCTTTTCCTGTATTTTAACAGCATACCCCGCAAGTCTTTCAGTGACGGCAGTGATGATTTTTATAGTGCTGGTGCTCTTCCACCCTTCAAAAAGAAATGTATCAAATAATGGAGAAATTGAATTATGAAAATGCAAAAGTCTGTTATTTTAAATAATGAAGTAATGATGCCTTCTATTGGGTACGGAGTATTTCGCATGACAAATCCAGAAGAATGCGAAAATTCCGTTGTACAGGCAATCAAAGCAGGATATCGTCTGATTGATACTGCTGCAGCATATGAAAACGAAACAGCTGTCGGAAATGCAATCAGAAGGGTAACAGCAGAAAAAATTGTTTTAAGAGAAGAATTGTTTGTTACAACTAAACTGTGGATCACTGATACTTCTTATGAGAAAGCAAAAGACGGTTTTAGGCATTCTTTGGATCGTTTAGGGCTGGATTATGTTGATTTGTACCTAATTCATCAGCCATATCATGATTATTATGGCGCATGGAGAGCTTTAGAAGAACTGTATGAAAAAGGAATAATTAAATCAATCGGAGTGGATAATTTTACGCAGGACAGAATGGCTGATTTTCTATTTTTTAACCGTATAAAACCTGCTGTAAATATGGTTGAATGCAATGTTTTTTATCAGAGAGAAAACGAACGTAAATATCTTAAAGATCAGAATATAGTAATGCAGGCATGGTCTCCTCTTGCGGCAGGAAGAAAAGATCTCTTTTCAAATAAAATTTTATGTGCAATTGCTCAAAAACACCATAAAACAGTCGCACAGATTATTTTAAGATGGCTGTTACAGAGGGGAATTGTTCCAGTTGTAAAGTCAGCAAACCCAGTCAGAATGAAGGAAAATCTGAATATATTTGATTTTGAATTATCGTTTGATGAAATGAAAAAGATCGCTTCAATGGATACAGGAAAAACATCTTTTTCGGAGAGAAATACAGCCAGATCTGTAATAGAATTTCTTGAAAAGTCAAAACAGTATCAAGTATAGGGATAAAAAATATGAGAAAAAAGATCTTAGGTGCAGATCTTGAAGTTTCTGCAATCGGACTTGGCTGTATGGGAATGCACCATGCGTATGGAGTAATCGCTGATAAAAAAGAAATGATTAGGTTAATTTCCAAAGCTGTGGACATTGGATACACCTTTTTTGATACTGCTGAAATTTACGGAACTTCAGATGATCCTCATGGGAATGAATCTCTAGTTGGTGAGGCTTTAAAACCATATCGTGACAGTGTTGTGATCGCAACAAAATTTGGAATATCTTTTGATATGACAGGGACAGAACCAAACAAACCTTTGATCCCCGAAGCAAGACCTGATGTTATCCGTAAATCAGTTGAACAGTCATTATTGCGCTTAAAGACAGATCATATTGATTTGTATTATCAGCATCGTACCGATCCTGATGTTGCTCCTGAAGATGTGGCTGAGGTTATGTCAGATCTGATGGCTGAAGGAAAAATTCTGCACTGGGGCCTATCAGAAATGTCTGAAGAATATCTTCGCCGAGCACACTCAGTCTGTCCTGTAACTGCTGTTCAAAACAGATTTTCCATGATGGCTAGATGGCATGAAAAAATTTTTCCTGTGCTTGAAGAATTGAACATTGGCTTTGTTGCTTTTTCACCTCTGGCAAATGGTTTTTTGTCTGGAAAATATAATGCAATGTCAGTTTTTGAAAAAAATACAGACTACAGAGCGATTATGCCTCAGTTTCAAAAAGATTCTTATGTGAAAAATCGTGACTTTTTAAATTGGCTTAAAATTTTGGCAGATGAAAAAAATGCGACTTTATCTCAGATCTCACTTGCATGGATTTTAAATAAGAAACCTTATCTTGTGGCAATTCCCGGAACAAGAAAACCTGAGCGTTTAAAAGAAAATGCAGGTGCATCAGAAATTTATCTGACTTCAGAGGAAGTTAAGAACATTGATGATATGCTAAAAAATCTTCCTATGTCAGAGGTTTTTGGCGGTACAAAAGTTGCTAAATAAAAATTTAGCTATTTATTTTTTTTATTTATGATGCTATGTAATGGCACAGCATCATATTGTTATTAAATCAGCTGTACAGTTCAATCAGAGTCTTAACATAAACTTCATGAAGTTTATCAAGTGAACTTAACTCTACAGCTTCATTTACTTTGTGAATTAAGTTTGAGACTGGTCCAAATTCAACAACCTTTGTTCCTAACGGTGCTATAAAGCGACCGTCAGAGGTGCCACCTGCTGTAGACAGCTGAGCTTTTTGGCCTGTTACTTCAGCAATTGCCTTTTCAAGTGAGTCTAACAGCTCACCACCTTTTGTGATGAATGGCTGACCGTTTAGAACATATCTTATCTCACAGCTAATTTTAAGTTCTCTTACAATTCTTTCAACTTCCATAGAGATCTTTTCTTTAGACAGAGCATCATTAAATCTCCAGTTGCACATAATATAGCAACTGCCAGGTACTACGTTTTCAGCACCGGTACCGCACTTAATGTTGGTTACCTGAAAAGAGCTTGGAGGAAAGAACTTTGAACCTTCATCCCACTTTTTAGAGAATAATCGTGAGATTAAAACTCCAGCATGATGAGCTGCATTATCGCATCTGTTAGGATAGGCTACATGCCCCTGAATTCCGTTTACAGTGATATGAGCGGTAAGCGAACCGCGTCTGCCGTTTTTAATGGTGTCGCCAAAAGTATTAGAGCAAGATGGCTCGCCTACAAGGCAGTAATCAGGAATGAGGTTCTTCTTTTTTAGGTACTCAACTACAAAAGGAGTACCACCTTTAGCATCTCCTTCTTCGTTAGAGGTCAAAAGAATACCTACAGTGCCTTTGTGATGAGGATTGCGTTCTACAAAGCTTACTAGAGCTTCGGTCATAGCAGCATCAGATCCTTTCATGTCCTGTGATCCTCTGCCATGTAAAACACCTTTATCATCTATTAAGGCTTCAAATGGAGGCACTGCCCAGGCACTTTCATCACCAGGACTTACGACATCTGTGTGACCTAAAAATAAAAAGAAAGGGGAACCTTCACCATGGAGAGCTAAAAGATTTTCAGTGCCACTGTCTTTTAAAGTTAAGCACTTGAAGTTAACATTCTCAAGTCTTGCTCTTACTAAATCCTGACAACCAAGATCGTTTGGAGTAATTGAAGGCTTTTGAATTAAAGAGACCGCCAAAGAGGCGGTCTTAGATAATAGTTTAGTCATCTTCAGTTGGATACTGTAAGAAAAGTTTACGTTCTAGTCTTAAGAATTTATAAGCAGTAGCACTCTTCTCTTCAACGTTGAGTGCATCAAACCTGCCATAACGTACATCTGTAAGCAGAGCAATGTCGTCATCAGTCAGAGTTTTTGAAGCCTCTAAATACTGACCTAAGAACTGATTTGCTAAAAGTTCATCCCAAGGATATACAGTAGAGATTGAACGTAAGGTAAACATTGATAACATATCTACACTTACAATACATTTTTTCTCTAAGGTCTTTAAGAAATCTTTATAGTTCAGAGAATTGCCTGCAAAATCATAAAAATCTGTAGTTGGACCAATAGCTCCATTCTCATAGCTGATTGAAGCTTTTCCGTCTTCATGAACTCTTAAGAATTCAGGTTTTACTTCACTGTCTTTAGTGTAGTCGCAGATTAGCTTGCGCATCTTATCTGAGCATAAGATTAAAGGCTTTTTGCTCATTAAAGAGAGTATTTCTACAACGTTTGCCATGCCGTTCTTCTCTTCAGAATCTTCAACCTTGACGCAAAGTGTAGCAAATACCTCTTTTACAGGAGGTCTAATAACTTTATGTGCATCTGGTGGGCATTCTGGGTGGTAACGTTCTGGCATTGACATATAGCAAAACTCCTTTTAATTAAATTCAATGTCAAAATTTTAACATTATTTGCAAATTTTCGCTATTTTTGAGGATAAAAGTTCGGTCAACAGCATTTACTTCCAAGTGATTATAAAAGTCTGCACTAGATAATTACAAAGTAACCGCGTTTAATGTAATAAACGTAATGATAAGTTTCGTCGCAATTGCATGATGTTTATTTGCTAGAATTAAGCCTCTAGAGTAGCAAACTCAAAACAAACTTTATGTGTTTTCATTGAATTGAAAGGTATTCATAAATGTTAATGACTCAATATATGTCGCTTTTAATGGCCAATTCTCCATATAACTTGATTTTCTTCATGGTAGTGCCAATGGTAATAGCAGAGACTATTGCTATTACTGAAATAGTTCTTCTCTTTAGCTCAAAACCATTACTAAAAGTGCATAGTTTAAATTCTATCTGCACTTTTATCTCAGGCATTGTGATGCTTGTTTTAGTTTTTTTATTTATAAAAGAGTTGGTTCTTCCTGCAAATGAACAAAATCTTTGGAAAGGCTGGATAGATTATGCTTCAGCTCTTTTATTTATGGTAGCTGTGGTTCCTTTAGTGTTAATGTCTTTACTGCAGTTAAATCTGATTTTTAGAAAAGCAAACAAGCGTACTAAGATGGCTGTAAAGATCCTGCTTTTGAGCATTTATCTTGTAACCTCACATGCTGCCATGGTCTTTGGTATGCTAGATCCTGCCTTAGGCATGACTGATACACCAAAAGTAATAGAAACTTTAAATATGCGCCATATGTCGATGAATATGGATATGGAACATGACTCAATGAGCATGAATTCAATGCCTCATGATTTATCAAAATCTGATGAAATGATGAATTGTCATGATATGAGTAAATAACAGGTAATCCATCAACTCATTTAAAAGATAAGTTTCAAATAAAATCCTAGGTAGGTAATAAAGCTATCTGGGATTTTTCATTTTAGAAAAACTAAAATTGAGAAATATTTGTTCTACATCCTCAAAATTGGCAATATTTGTATGTAAAAGCCTAATAAAGTAGTGCAAATAACATATAATCATGTAAGAAATTAAGAAAAAGTAACAGGAACCAATAATGAGCAAAAAACACTTCTTAGCCTTACCAGTAACAGGAGATACCTTTGCTGAGGTTAGAGAAAAGAACCGTTACTACGTAGATAAGACTCCATACTTAAAGACTGTATTCTCTGAAGATGAAGCAGTAGATGATAAGTCTTTAATTGATGGTACTACTGTTTTGCTCTTAACAAGACCCAGACGTTTTGGTAAGACCATGCTCATGAATATGTTTGAGTCTTTCCTGAATATCAATTACGAAAAGCCTGGTGATACCTCAATTCAAGACAAGTTCTTTAAAGGAACAAAGATATTAGAAGATCAAAAGTTCTGTAAAAAGTATATGGGGCAATTTCCTGTCATCTCCATTACCTTGAAAGATGTTTTAGGAGATGACTTTGAAAGTGCCTATTTAAAACTAGCTGAAGTTGTTTCTGCTAAAGCAAATGAATTTAGCTTCTTAAAAGAAAGTCCATATTTAAATGAAATGGAGAAAGCAAAGTTTAATTTGCTATGTGATGAGATATATCTGAAAAAGGCTGATAAGCAAGCTATATCATACGTAACTTCAGCAATTAAATCCTTAAGTTTAATGCTCTATAAGCACTTTAATAAGCAGGTTTATATCTTAATTGATGAGTATGATGTACCTTTAGCTAAAGCACACGCAA